>Ga0310343_10000257_pt1 | contig 25245 bp, 30 predicted proteins | sample HC15DNA2025_MG_FD_203519 | JGI IMG/M metagenome (GOLD analysis project Ga0310343, IMG submission 203519) | Marine microbial communities from station ALOHA, North Pacific Subtropical Gyre - HC15-DNA-20-25_MG | ecosystem: Environmental > Aquatic > Marine > Oceanic | place: Pacific Ocean: North...
AGTAATTTTCCTGTATTACAGCCAAAAATAGAAAAATTGTCTACAGTTAATAATCAAGTAAGTTTTCGATTAGGATTCAGAAAAAAAGTTAAAATACCTATCAAAAATTCTGGTTTAGCATTTGTTGAAGCTCCTTATAATATTGTTTCATATTTTCAAGAAGATCATTGGTGTCCTGGGACTAATTTAGGAATGAATGGTAAGATAAAGTCTTTGATGAGCGGAACCCTAGTTACTATTTACTATCCTGGAGTTATTTATAAAAAAAGTGGAACAAGTTTAACAAAACAACAGCTTTTAGAAGAAATAATAGAACAAATTTTTATGAGTAAAGATTTTTTGAATATAGTAGAAAACAAAATCACAAAGGAAGACATAATATTCAAAGAAATATTTTCGGATTGGGAAGAAAAGAATGGAAGATTAGTTTCAAAGAATGTTAAATGGGTAAACAATACTTTAAACCAGGAGTATAGACCTTTAGGTAATACTAAGTATTCCAATATGTTTTTAACAGGAGGTCATAATTTAACAACAGTTGATGTATGGTCGATGGAAAGTACCGTTGAAAGTGGTAAAATAACGAGTAACATGATTTTAGAAAAGTACAACAAGAAAAAAGCTTATCTTTATAGTCACAGTGAAAAAAATGAGATTATAAAGACAATCCAAAAGATGGATGATTTTTTGTATTCAGTAGGATTACCTAATATAATTGACGTACTCTTTATTATTGTTATAATTTACTTTTTATTGAGACGTGTGTAGTATTTGTAGCCATGATAACCTGCTAACCCAATACCTAAAGCACATATGGAATCGTATATTTGGTCACTAAATTTTTGTTTATAAGCAATGTACAACAAACCAGGCATAATAATTAAATAATGAGCTATTTGAATTGTTGTCCAGTACTGTAAACTAAACTTTTTTGGTAAATAAACGAGGACTGGTATCATTAAAGCCATAAAACCTAAGGCATAGAATTTCCATTTAGGGGTACTGTCTTTTTTGTAACCGATACAAGCTAGTAAAGTACCTGTAATAAAAACATGAATAAGATTGATAGTTTTCATATCAAATTTACTTCTAATTTCTTTAATCATATACTAATACTATAGATATTAATCTGTGGTATTATTATATGAAGGATCTGTTTGGAAAATTTAAGGAATACAAAAATATTTTTGGTAAACCCGGAACTGGAGTACATAAACTTAAATTTAAAGGTACGTCACTTTTTGATTATTTTGCAACTATCGTGTTAGCTTTTTTTGTAACTTATATATCGAATATTCCTTTAGTATGGTCCACTATAATCCTTTTTATTATAGGAATAGTGTCACACTACCTAGTCGGGATTAGAACAATGGCTATTAAGGCATTTGACTAATTACAACATGGAAAACATGCTAGGCATTTAGTCCATGGTTTTTTATTAATTTTCATTTTACCTGATTCTACTTTGATTATGGCGTCGATAACTTTAGGAATCATCTTAATAATTATAGGGTCGAGGCTTTCTAGGGCTCCTGCATCGGTGTTGTTTACAACATGGATGAGGATATCTATAACAAGTTGTTTTTTTTCTTTACCATGAAGGTAATAAATGGTACTGACATCTCTCATAACTTCCATAGTAGCATCCATAATATTTTCTAATTGAAATCCTGTAGGAAATCTTTTAACAGCTTTAGATCCGAATTCGGTTACTAATTCAACGTGGGTTTTTTTTGACATTATAATTAATATAATTATTTTTTTTCTACAGTTATTAAACATACTTAAAGAATTTTGTATAATATTATTATCGCGTAATAATGACATCAACAAAATCTACAGTACAAGTATCAGACATGACAAAAGACACCGTTACCTCAAAAAAAGACACTACCGTTGAAGAACTTGAACAAGACAAGTACAAAGATTTAATGGTAAAGATTGACGAAATGGCAAAACAATTAAAAGGACTTGCTAATTTTGTAAAAGAACTTCGTAAAGAGAACTTGCAATTAGTAAAAGAGCTTGCTAAACAAGAAAAAAAAAAGGCGAAGAAAGCGGAAGACAGAGCAAAGAAGGGACCGAGTGGATTTGCCAGACCAACGGCAATCACAGCAGAATTGGCAAAATTCTTGGGAATTCCATCAGACGAGATGATTGCCAGGACCGATGTAACAAAGAAGATTACAAGTTATGTGAAAGAACACAATCTTCAGCAAGCAGACAACAAGAGAGTAATCTTGTTGAAGGGAAAATACGGAAAAGCATTAGCAAAAGTGTTGTCCCCTATAGTAGACCCAGTAACCGGGGACGCAGTAGACCTAACCTTTTTCAACTTACAAAGGTACCTCAAGCATCACTTTCCAAAAACAGATGCATCAGCAGCACCTGCAAAGAAAGCAGCTACAAAGAAAGCAGCACCTGCAAAGAAAGCCAAAGAAGAAGTAAAGAAAGTGACAAAGAAATCAAAGAAAGCCAAGAAGGTAAAGAAAGCAAAAGTTCCTTTGGCACAAAGTGTAAAGGCTTAAGAGAAATAGTCAAAGAACTTTATTTAGAACCATGGGAAAGACATTACGAAAGAGAAGATCGTATAAAGTATGTTTTGCATGCTCAAAAAACTTTGGGTTATGAAAAGGCAGTACAGTATTCTTATGTTTGGAGAAGTATTAAACTACTAGGTTGTGGTTACGGTAAAGAATGGAATTCTAGAGTAATGAAGCATTGTCATGAAAAGTTACTGTGAATTTTATAAATTACCAGCCCGTATGGCGTAATTGGCTAACGCATCTGACTTCTAATCAGGGGATTGTGGGTTCAAGTCCCACTATGGGCTGATTATTTATAATCACTAAAGTAAATTAATAAATTTATTTTATTGAATATAAAATATTTATATTAGTTATATGGCAGAAATACTATTAGCAATGCTTTTATTAGGAGGAGGTGCAGCAGCTATCGCTGAACAGAAAAAAAGAAATATAACTCTACCAGTTCCCGCAAAAGAATTTAAACAATTGAAAAAAATGTTAAAAAAATCTAAATTTTTTAAAGAAACAGACGCAATGAAAATAGTAAACATTGTTCAAAAGAGATTGAGTGGAGAAAAAGAACAAGAAGAACAAGAAGAACAAAAAAAAATAATTAAAGAAATTACTGAATCTAATGCAGTTCCTGTTAGTCTTCCACAAGCTTGGTGCCCTAACGATAAAAGAACTACTTGTTCTTTATATGATAAAGATGAACACTTTCCTACAAATTGTATTGGTGATTTTAATAAAGAACAATGTTTAGATAGAATACAAACATATGTAGCATCGGACAATAATCATAAAAATCAAATAGCAAATTATTGTTCAAGAATAAATGACGTATGTGTTACGTATAAGAGTAAAAAATATGCAACTGCAAAAGACCGTAAATTGTGTGGAGATTTAATTTCTGATTGCAATTAAAAAAAAATAATTTTCTGACGTACTAGTATATGATTGAAATTATACTTTTTATAATTAGTGCAATTGTAGCATTTTTTACAATTGCAGGAACACCTGTAATGACTCCTACTCCTTCTCCAAAACCTGTAAAAAGAGTAAGATTTAAAGAACCTATCATGAGTCACTCTATGACTAACCATGCAACTGCAGAAATTATGAGACGAAAAGCAGAATTGAGTAGAAATAACCATCCAGGTAATGAATTTATAAGAACTGCTCAGTATAATTGGCCTCCTAGTGTTAATTCGTAGAAAAAAAATTATTATTATAATATAACAATTTAATGGAAGAAAGTAAGTTGTTATATTCTAATAACTATATTAACATTTACATGAATTCAAAATACATACACTGGAAAAGTCATAATACTAAATGTACTGTACAAGAAATAGAACAATTGATTGAAGTTTCTAATACTATACTTGATAAGTTGTATAATGAAAAAAAAATGATCGGTTTGATATGGGATATGAGAAGCACACAAGTACTTACTCCAAATCAAATCAGTAAAATTACAAAATTTATTTCAGGAAGAACAGAAAAAAATGATGCTATTACAATAGCAAGTTTAGTAATTATTGAAAATCCCATAATAAGAAATTTATTTAATATTGGATTAACAATATGTCCTCCTAAATCAAGACCTGTAATAGTTACACATACTTTTGATAAAGCTATTGAAATTATTGAATATCATAGAAATTTACTTTCTGAGACTTGACATTTTTTCTCTAAAACATGCATTACTGTCTTTAGCATTCCTACATTCTTCAAGTATTTTACTTTCAATACTTCTAGGTATAACTTGCTTATTGTTATCTAATCTATAACCATTTCTAATATCAGAACCTTGTACACCAAAAGAACTACCTCCTATCATATTTATTTCATCTCCCATATTAACACCTGGTACTTCAGATATTAACAAATTATTTTTATTATCTGTATTACTCATCCAAAAACCTGCTCCTGCTCCTTGAAGAGGTAAAAAATCGCTATTACAATTGTGTAAACCATTAGCAGTTGCACAAAGTTTTTGATTCCTTAAAGGAACTGAATATTGATGTGTTTTACTGTATAAAGGATTATACATTCCAAAATTTTCTTTCATAAATTTTTTGAACAGACAGAATAAAACTATTACTATAATGATTAATTTTAAATCCATATAATAATAGTTTATATTTTTTTTATGATTTTATTTACCAGAAATACCAACCATAGAAGGTTTCCAATCTTCGTCCATATATTTTTTAGGTAAATACCAACTTGGACTTCCGTTTCCTATAAAATCAAAATTTTCTTTATTTAGACAAGAGCTTTTTAACACAAAGAATAGCAATATTAAAAGTAATATTATCGTAATCATTACTATTATTATAGATAATAAATAAGTTTAAATACATAAAAAAATATGATTATAATAAATAGTGATGAATCCTAGATGGTCAAAAAACCCTCCTAATGTGTGTTATGATTTTATAAATAAAATATTTTATAATCACTTAAAATTTTCTAAATCAAAGATAGACTTATACAAAACTGTCGAACAGAAGAAAAGATGGAGTAAATTTACTAAATTAATGAATCTGTACGAAAATATATTATATATAGAACCTAAAGAAAAAATAAGTAGAGCTTATTACAAACTCATAGAAATAAACCATAAATATAAATTGTTTACTGGAAAAGAAACCTTAACAGGACACATATGTGAAGCTCCAGGAGGATTTATTGAAGCTACCTGTGATATTGTAAAAAATCCTAAACATATATGGATAGGACAAAGTAAAAACACTAATAGTTGTATTTTCAGTAAAAAATTACCTAAAAATGGTAATATACTCTGGGGTCCTGATAAAAGTGGTAATATATATAAAAATGAAACTATTGATGAATTCTCAAAAGAATCTCGTAAACAGTGTCAAGTTATAACAGCAGATGGAGGATTTGACGTAAGTGAAAACTATTATATACAAGAACAAATGAGCTTTCGTTTAATATTTTGTCAATTTGTAACAGCCATTAAAAGTCTTAAAATTGGTGGAAATTTTGTTTGTAAAATATTTGATATGTTTACTATTCCTACTATACAGTTACTAGCATTGTCTAAAAAATTTTTTAATGAATTATTTATTTTTAAACCCCTAGCAAGTAGACCTTGTAATTCTGAAAGATATCTGATTTGTAAAAATTTCTCAGGAGTCAATAAAGGTACACTTGAAACTTTACAAATAATTATAAAAAAATGGCCCCATAATCTTTTTATGGTAAATTTAGGATTAAAAGTCCCAACAAAATTGGTTTCTACTATTAAAAATCTAAATAATGAATTAGTCGGACAACAAATAGAACATCTTGAAGAAACACATAAGTATGCTTCTCAAACATGTTCTAAAACATGGATGATAAATCAAAAAAATAAACAACAACATTCTTCAATAGAATATATTAATCATTTTAGAAACCATAAGTAGACGAAGAACCTTTATACCTTCTATATTTTTGATATTCTACTGGATTACCTGAAATACTACCTATATCTCTTAAATTTTTTACTGAACCTTTAGTAACAGAAGGGGTTGGGTTTCTTCCAAACTTTCTTCTTCTTTTAACACGTTTCTTCTTAACCTTTCTTTTCTTAACCTTTCTTTTCTTAACCTTTCTTTTCTTAACCTTTCTTTTCTTTTTCTTAACAACTTTTCTCTTTTTACCAGCTTTACTTTTTCTCAGGACTTTCTTTTTCTTTTTCAAAGCTTTTTTACAAAGCTCTTTCAGAACTTTGACAGATTTGTATACTCTTTTACCTTTTCGTTTGGTTGTCAAACGAATTTTTAAGCGTTTACAAACCTTTTTCAAAGACATAGGTATACTTGATTTTTTCTTTCTCTTTCCGAAATATCCACCACGAGGTAATTCTCTCATGAGATTAGATGCCTCTCGTCTTGTTGCTCTTCTTCTTCTTACTTCTGCTTCTGCTTCTGTTTCTTCATCATCTTCATTATCAGGTAATTGTTGAAAGAAATGTGCAAAATGTGCATTTGTCCCGGATAATTCATTAAATTCTTCTACACTAATAAACCTCCTTAAGATTTCTATGTCGGATATTTTTTGATTGTTTAATCTCCCTCTACCTATTCCGCATTTTGTTCTGTAATTGACTATCCTATTATCTCTCCAATTATTAGGATAATTTTTAATACACCCTAGACATATCAAAGAATCTCCACAAAGAATACTCCTATCATTACGATCACATCCAGTACAATTTTTTATTAAAAATAAAGGGTTACTAAAACATAAGTAACATGTTAGATTCCCTCTAGTATTGTCGAAAATATTTCTTTCCACTACTGCAGTAACTTGTGCCCGTCGTCTCATTGTTTCAAGTCGTCTCGTCGTTTCAAGATGTTGTATTTCTTGTTGAGCTAAATGTATATTATTATTATTGTTCTCATTATCATCGTACATCATATCAATACCATTTCTTATTTGTATTAAGAGTTCTGGAGTATAAATAAAATTTCTATTATGTTGCCATATGAAATTATCACTACCACTTGGATCTCTTCTAAGATGTTTACACATTCTTGCTGGTTCATCACTTTTTGGTATATACATATTTTTTATACCTATTTGGGGATGAATAGGGGTTTGGTTGTTCCTTATAGGGAATTTGCTATAATAAAAATCTTCACAACTACACAAATTAATATAAGGATTTATTACATTATATGTAACTTTACCTGGTTGATTATTTCTTACTTCTGAATTTGTTGGTTCTTTTACATTTTTGCAAATATTGCTTGAACTAAAATTATTATTAGATACCATTACTCTTGCTCTATGTTTTAATAATATAAGTTCATCTAAAATTCTTGTTAAGAATGTTTCTAAATCTACTCTATGACCGTTAGCTGTTACTATAGGACTAGTACTATTACTTATAAATTCTATATGATTATCCATGTATGCACGGTCTCTGTCAGTATATTTATCGCTGGCACGTTCAGCAGCATAATTTATATAAAGTTTCATATGGTCTCTTATAAAAAATTTATAAGCTCTTAAATCTTCATCATTTAATCTAAATATCATTTCATCTAAAGGTATAAATGGATTGGGTGAATTTCCACGACGTTCTTGTTGTGCAACACTATACATTGCCCTAGAACGTCCATTAGGTGCTTCAAATACAAAAGTTTTATCTTCAATCCAATCATGTTGGTCATCTGCCGCTTTAGTTTTTAATAACCATTTTTTAGTAAGTTGGTTTGATAAAGTTCTTGCTTCATCGTCGGTACTATCATTGGTATTAAAGTATCTTTGGCGTCGTTGTATCTTTCGAAGAAGACGAGTACCTAAACTAGATGGTTCCAATCTTACTTTGTTATTATAATTTAATAATAAATAATTACTAAGATGGTCCATAGGACGACTAACATCACCTACACGAGTATGATTATTACTACTTCTAAAAAAACCATTATGTATAAGCCATTCAATAGATTTAGAAGCGAAATGTCTTTCATAATTTAAAATGGGTACTATCATTTTAAGCATTTTAACAATATTATTATGAGAACCATTCATCAAATGATCGCTAAAAAATTGAATATCCCGTAGATTATAACCAGCAGCCCTATCCGCAACATCTTGTTGTTGGGAAGTTAGAGCTGTTCCAAATTTTCTTCTTCTTCTAACTTTTCTTTTTTTTGTAACTTTTCTTTTTTTTACACATTGCCTTTTAAGAACAGCAACGCTTTTGTACACTCTTTTTTGACCGCGCTTGACAGTCAAACGTACCCCCATTTTTTTACAAAGGTTTCTCAATGATTTTCCAGGTTTACTCATTATTAGTATACCAAGAAAATTATTTCTTTGATTTCTTCTTTTTTTTAACTTTACGTTTTCTTTTTCTAATTTTTTTACGTTTCCTTCTCTTTCTTTTCCTACCGAATTCTTTTCTTTCATCATCACCAGGTTCCCTATAAGCAGCATAGTCTTCATTAAGAATCATACCATGGTCTTCTGGGAAAAAATATTTAGGAAATTGAACATCTGGTCCGTACTGAGCTCCTTTTAAATTAGCTTTGTGTAATTTAGCCCCTCGTAAATCCATATCATAAGCAAAATGAGCATTTTGTAAATTAGCATATCGAAAATCAGTATTGTCATATGAAGAAGTCGAAGAAGTCTCTGGAAGCCAAACATCAGTTAAAATAGAATGTTGTAAATTAGCCCCTTTTAAATTAGTATCGTCTAAATAACTTTGTTCATCTTCTTCTACATTTCTTGCTAAATTAACTCCTCTTAAATCAGCTTCTTCTAAATTAGCATCGTTTAGATTAACTCCTCGTAAATCAGCACCTTGTAATTTAGCTTCTTTTAAAACAGCCTTGTATAAATTAGTTTTGTTAAATATAGCCCCTCGTAAATCAGCACCTGATAAATTAGCCTTGTATAAATCAGTTCCTTCCTCATAATCATAATTTATTTTACTAGGCGTAATTCCTAAATTAGCCCCTTTTAAATCAGCCTTTCGTAAATCAGCTTCTCTTAAATTAGCCCCTCGTAAATCAGCTCCTTCTAAATCAGCCCCGTATAAATTAGTATTTTGTAATTTTAAATTAGATAAATCAGCTCCTTGTAAATTAGCACCGTATAAATCAGCATCAATTATATCTAAATCTGATTGTTTAAAAGATGGATTAGTAATCATGTTCCAAAATACTGCTAATTCTGATGCATGTTGCTTATTTTTTCTTTCATTAGAAAAAGGATTATTCATTAGTGAATAATGTCTTTTTGTTCCGAATTTTCTCCTCTTTCTTTTAACTTTCTTCTTTTTCTTTTTATTAGCACATTGTCTTTTAAGGACAGCAATGCTTTTGTACACCCTTTTTTGACCGCGCTTGACAGTCAAACGTACCCCCAACTTTTTGCAAAGGTTTCTCAATACTTTTCCAGGTTTACTCATTATTAGTATACCAAGAAAATAATTATCGGTCTTTTGGAAAAATGTATTCTAATCCTAAAAATTTAAGGACATCCTCTTCGGATTTGAATCTACTATTCCTCAAATAGACTTTCCTTTTTAAGTCGTACAATCCTTTCTGGCTAATTCTGTATCCCTTTTCGTTAGCTATTTTTCTCAATTTTACATTGAATTCTCCTGAACCAGTATGATGTAATTGAGCGAATGGAAGACACTCTAAAGGTTCCCAAAATATATCCAATCTTCTTGCTGTACCTCCTTCTCTGAAACGCACTATTCCCATAAATTTGTGTTCTCCATTGGAAAGAGTCTTCAAAACCTTTATTTTATCCTTGATGGACTTTAGAATTTTCTTAATACAACCATCATTCTTTTTTGAAACAATGAGAAAATCAATATCTCCACTTGTTTCTTTTTCTCTCCTGTAAGAACCCATACATTCACCTTCTACACCATTAGGTAAACAATTTTTAAGAGTTCTTCTCCATTTCACCATTTCTACCCTAGGTATTCTTTGTTCGATGTCATCAACATACTTAGCACATTTCTTAAATCTATCTTCCCCCCTTACTAGAATATCATCAATACTCTTAAAACCTTCATCATAAAGTCTTGATGCTACTGCATCGCCGATACCAGGTATTCTTTTTAATTCTTGAATAGCTTGAACTTTTGGGTCTACTTTACTCACCTTAGTAACTTTAAGACTTCCAAAACGGATAATCTCTTCTATTTTTTCAATAATCCTTGTTGGATTCTTCATTCCAACTTCTTTCATTGCTTCAAGAGCTGTTTCTTTGTCTTTAACAGGTTTATCGTAACTTACAATACCTCTGATAGCTTTCTTGTAATTAGCTATTTTAAAAGTGTAACCGTTCTCTCTAGTAGTTGAAACTTTTTTAATAAGTTCTTGAAATTCATCTTTTATAATTTTATTGATAGGATAATCTCCTAAATTTTCATCATAAAGAAACTCTTCTCTTTTTCTTTTTTTTATTACCATATCGTGTCTAATTCCTTTGTACCTAGGGAATCTAGGGTATCCATCCCCAGTAAGTTGACTATATGTATAAGTAATCAAAGTACCTATTGGGTGAGTACTTTTGTAATTTTTTCTTACAGAATCATCCATACCACTTAAACTGAATGTTTTTGGTTCTCCTGATTCTAAAAACACAGGTTCACCTTTTTCAACCATTTGACAAACAAATGAACCTAGAAGACCTTTGTACTTTCCTTCTCCTTCTTTGTATTCAATAATCTGTCCTTCTGAATCTTCTATAGGTTTCATTTTGAGAAGTAAACGAGACCTTTTCTCTTCATAATGACTACCAGGAGCTCTTAACATTATACCTTCTCCTTCTAATGATATAATTTTGTCATATAGGTCTTGTAAGTGTTTTTCATTTTTTACTTTATGAAATTTCACTAGCTTCAAAGGACCTTTTATATCCTTTTTAATCATTTCAATTCTACTTTCATATTGAATAGAAGGAACTGGACTGTCAAAAACTTGAAATGTAACATTCTTCCATTTATTGTCAAGTTCTTTGTGTTTTTTTAAAATTTTTTGTGATTTTTTTGAATCTGGTGTTTTGAGAGCTTCTTCCAAAGACTCATAAAACTTGATACCTCCCCAGCTAGAAATACCAGCGATGTATTGATAATTTTCGATACCTCTTCCGCACCATAATTCTCCATCTAAAGGTAAACCCTTAGGAAGAAAGTCCATGAACCATTCTGGTACGAAATTAAATTTTTTTCCTTGTCTCGTTAAGAGATGTTCTCCTGTCCAAATGCATCGGATTCCATCTAATTTTTCTGATGCTAACCATCCTTTTACAGGAGGTATACCAGTATATCCCCTGGGCATATTTGTCATCTTACCTTTTCTTTTACCAGATGTTTCGTAAAGATTATGCGCGAGCATAGGTTTGATTTTAGTGTAGTAGCCACCAGGGCCTTTTTTGAATTCGTTATTCGATGTCCAAGTTAAAGAAGTCATATTTTATTACGTCCAATTATTTTTATATAAAAATATTGTTTATAATTATTAATGAACAAGATACTTTGTTTTGTTGTATTATTTTTAATAATACTTTTATTTGTAAAAAGAAAAGACACTATGGCTGATCTCTCTATCAATCTATCGATAAATGATGTAATAGATTCTGTATATATTATTGCAATACCAAAAAGAAAATCTTATATGGAAAGAGTATTAAGATATTATGATATAAGAGGAGATTTTATTGATACAATAATGAAAGATACCCTAGATAAAAATGATCTTGTTAGTAAAAATTTATTACATTACGATCATGTAAATCAAGAAAAAAATTTTAAAAAGAAAGAATCTCATTTTTCTGGTTTAAATACTGGTAGGATAGCTTGTCATTTAAGTCATATGAAAGCTTTAAAAACTTTTTTGAAAAGTGATCATCAAAATTGTTTAATTTTTGAAGATGATATTAAAATGAGTGATAAGAAAAATGTTATCACTAAATTTGTAGAGACTATAAAATCTCTACCTGAAGGTTGGGAGTATGCAAATTTGGGAAGATGTTGGGATGAATGTTACAGAGAAAAAAAAGTAAATGATTATCTTGTGCGTTCTACAAGACCTTTGTGTAGACATGCATACGTAGTAAGTAGAAATGGAGCTAAAAAAATATTAAATTATTGTCTTCCTATGAAAGGTTACCCAGGTGATCATCAATACGCTGAAATGGTTCGTAAAAAAATATTGAATGCTTTTAGTTCAAAAAAGCAAGTTTTTTTCCAAAACAGAGAAGCATTAGGTAGTAATTTAAATAATACAAGATCTATTCAAACATGTCGTTAAAATTCTAGACCTTTTATGTTCAATTCAGGATATTTATTCATTAACCAAAATACAGAATTTTCTTTGTGTTTTGCTTCAATCATAATATCAAGAGGAGTGTCTTTAGCAGTTTCAAAGAGGATAGGTGGTATTTCTTCTACATAATCTGCGTGTGCTCCTGTCCTAGCTCCTGGTCTTTGATCTGAAAGATGAAACTTAGGAGTAATTCCTCTATAGTCCCAAATATTCAGTGCTCTCATAAGTATATTTTCAACTGGTTGTCCATCAGGATATATATTGTAATGATGAAAGTCTAATACTAAAGGTATATCAAGTGCTTCACATATTGGTAGCAAGTCTCTAGAGCTATAAACTCTTTCATCATTTTCTAAAACGAGTCTTCTTTTGACATTTTCTGGCATTTTTTTAAAATTTTCAACGAATCTTTCTAATGCATGTTTTTTATCACCATAAGCTCCTCCACCATGAATAATCATAACTGAGTCGTCATCTCTATTCATAGCATCTAGAATATCAGCATGCATACTTAAATCCATTTGAGTTTTTTCAACAACATCTTGTCTAGGGGATGTTAGAAGGTTATATTGTCCTGGATGAAAAGTTAAGCGATGACCGTATTTATCGGCAACTTCTCCTACTTTTTTGAAATCTTCTTTGAGAAAATCCATAGAAAATCTTTCAACTTCAGGGTCTGTAAAGTGAGGAAGCATCATACTTGACAATCTGTAAAATTTGATTCCATGTTTTTCGTTCCATTCAAGAATGGATGGAATATCTTGAACATTTTTTTTGCATAAATCTTTAAGATAATCCATTCCTTTTTTTTCTATTGTTTTTCTTATGCAGCTTCTGTTAGAAAATATTGGTATTTTATTTGGTTCTCCTACACTAATTCTAGTGGGGGTTTTGTCACCCCGTAGGGTCATATTTAGACACGCGTAACCTATTCGAATATTCATACTGATCATAAAGTATTGATTTATCATTAGTATAAATATTTTGAAAATTTTAATGTACCCCTAGCGGTATTATGCATTTATTTTCGTTACATTTTTGAAAAGTTGGACAATCGTTGTCTTTTTCGCATTTTCTTCCAGGTTTACCGTAGTAAGGTACCCAACCTATACCTCCATCGTTATTGAATTTTTGTTTGTATTTTAATGGCGGAGAAACGAAGCCATCTTTTTTTCCGAAAAAGAATCTTATTGCCTTTATCGGAGGTTTTATAAATTCCGGTACAAAATTATCCCATATAAATTTGAATACTTTATCCCAATTTATAAAATTATTTGGAATAATTACTATTAAAGTTAGAAAAGCTAACCCTACAGCTCCATCAACTCCTAATCCAAGAGGTATTCCTGCTGGAGGAAATATTGTTTTAGCAAAGTTAATTAAACTTAAAGATAATCCCATTAATAATAGTCAAGATCTTTTTCAAAAATAAAAGAAAAATATAAAAAACTAATAAATTTTTCGTAATTACTCAAATTGTAGTCTTCATGATTATATTCGCTGAATTCTTTTATTTGTATCAATTTAAGATTATGTTTTTTACACACTCTTATTAACTCTTCTCTGTTAACTAAATATTCTGGTATTTCTTGTTTGAAATCAAAATATGTTCCTGTGTTGTTTTTCTCTCTTAATTTGAAGTAATATTTATTACCATATAAATCTGATGGCTCGTATTGATATTCTCTAGAAATTACATAATATTCACTATCTATTAAATAGTTGTCTTTAACAGCTTCTTGAATTTTATTTCCATCTATACCAGTTCCTATAAATCTTCCTCCATTTTCAAGAATATTAGAAATATTTCGTATAGCGTTTTCTAACATAGAAGGTTTTTCGAAGAAATAATGAAGGGTAAATTGACAAGAAACTACATTAAATTTAAAATCACCAATCCATTTATTTAATATAACACTAGAACTACTGTCAGTTATACAAATATTTCTAAAAATATTGAAAGTATTTTTATGACATTTTGGTTTTAATCTTCTACTATATAAAAGTATTCTTTCTTCCTCCTCTTTATAAAGAACTATTATATTGAAACTGTAAAGGTTATAAATTTTCCAATGCTTCCAAACTTTTTTATCTATTTGTCTAACTAATTGGATTATATCAAAATTTATAGGTATTTTAATAATACATACCCTAGCATTTATTTTATTAAAAAGTTTAGATGTAAAAGGTTCTTTAAAAGAAATTTTATGTTCAAGATGATATTTCTTACCACCCCATGGCGGATCAAAATAAACAACATCTTGTTTAAGTTTTAAAACTTCTGTTGAATCGCAATTAAAAATATTAACATTTTTAATACCATAAAGTTTACAGTTATATTCTAGTATATTGAAGTGTTCTTCCTTTAATTCAATACTATTAACAAATTTAAAATTATGACAAAATGTAATTGTATCTCCTCCTATACCTCCAGTACAATCTGTTATAATAAGATTATTACTATCTCCACAATATTTTTCAATTATTTTAACAATTTGATAAGAATCTTCCCATTTTGTAATTGAATATTTACCTTCTTTTGTAATCTTTAGCATTTTAAAATTAAATATTTTTGTAGGTATAAAAGGTGATACCCAATCAGTTTTTTGTATCGGTATCCTCATGTTTTTGTACCTTTTTTTAGCTATATTAATAGAATTTTGACAAGGATCTATACCTAATAAAACATTGACGTTTGTTCTTGCAAAATTTGGAAGACATCCTCCTCTTCCTATTGATACGTCAAAAAGAGAGTATCCTTCGTCTTGGTCATATTCAGAAAGTAAAATATTTTTAATACCATTATGGTAATTTCTCAAATTAATATATTGACTAGAGCTTCTTTTATTCATTCTAATTAATATATCAACTTATCTTTATATATACATATTAACAAGTGGATTTCTTTCTTCTTCGTCCTTACTCTTAAATTTTTTGAAAACTTCCATACCTTTCAAAAAACTCCTGTCACTGATACTTTCTACTGTTTCTTCTGTTCCAAATGAAGACCTAGCGCTTTGTATCTTACATTTATCAAAAAGTGTTAAACAATCTCCTCCATTGTTAGTAAATAAATCTTTATTTTCTTTAAAAGAATTTTTAAGAATATTTTCATCAACATTCAAATCCCATCCATTTTTAAAAACTTGATACTTAAATATTTCCATCAATTGTTCTGAATCATACCCTTTAATATTATACACCCATGGAAATCTTCTTTCTAATCCTTTATTTCCTGCAAAAAAACAACTTTTTAACTCATTTTTATACCCTGCAATAATACACATAAAATCTTCTGTATTCTCGGATAAAAATTGATTAATAACATCAATAGCTTCTTTTGAATACGAATCTCCATGACTAGTATGTCCTAAAGAATAAGCTTCGTCAATGAAAAGAACACCTCCTAAAGCAGTATTAAGAAGTCTTCTTGTTTTTATAGCAGTTTGACCTAAATATTCAGCTATGAAATCAGGTCTTCCTACTTGCATAAAATGTCCTTCTGATAAAAATCCTAAGGCAGAATAAATATGTCCTAAAATTTTAGCTAAAGTAGTTTTACCTACACCAGGTGGACCTGTTATTACGGTGTGCATCATTTCTTTACTATTAACACCCTGTATAAAAAATAATATTTGATTAACAACTGTTTTTTTTACTTCTTCTAAACCAACCATATCATCAAGCTCTTCTAAATGTTCTACGATAGAACACAATGTATTTAAATCATAAGCTTTTTTACACAATCTTTGACGTTTTTTTGATTTGATAGACATTTCAAGATGAAATTTATCCCAATCTTTCGCTAGTTGTATTAGGTCTCCAACTGTATTTATACTATCATTATCAACTTTAAAATCATCATAACTTACATTCTTTTTTCTTTTTCTGCCTCTTTTTTTTTTAATTTTTATGGGTTTAGGAGAAGTATCTTCTGTTGTCATACTAGTACTCATTATTTAAAAATAAATTAATAATCCCTATATACTTTAAATATTTTTTAGAATCATTTAAATAATTTTTTTTGTGCCAGTCTATGTAACTATCTCCTATATTTTTATAAAGTTCATTACCACTAAGATAAGCATCACTAAATCGACAAATATACTTCTGGTATAACACTTCTCTATTTATTAAAACTTGAGATTCTTCTTTATGTCTTTCTAAAATATTTACACTTTTTTCAAGTCTAATATTTCTTTGAATCATTTCATCCAATAAATCCATTTATTAGATAAAATTATTCTTTTTTCTTTAATTAATCTTCATCTTCCTTTTTAGCTCCTTCTGTTAATTCAACATTATTTTCAAAAGTTATACCATTATCAAAAGTTACACCTGTATCCGATGACGTATCACTATCATCTACCTTTTCTTCAATTGTACCAACTGTTTCACCAGGTTTTAACATTCCTAAAAGTTTATCCATATCTCCAAATACACTAGTTGCAGACATTCTATGTTTTTTATTTTCAATTTTAATTACTTCTTTTGCTGCTTGCTTCCTTAATGCTGCTTCGCTCATAACTTTTTCTATTGTTGATTTTTCTTCTTCAATAATCTTCTTTCTTTTTTCTTGCTCTTCCTTAAATATTTGTTCTCTTTCTTTCTGTTGTTCTTTTTCATCAGGAACATAAATTTCAACAGCTGATATTTCTAGGATATCAGGTCTCATAAAATCTTTATCCTTGAATCTTTTTTCGAAATTTTTAAGAACATTCATTGGGATGTTAGGGCTTTGTTCTATAAGTTTATCTAATTCTATTCTACAATTATTCAAAAATTCGGTGCCTCCTATAGTTCTTTCTTCTACTGGTAAAGAAAGTTCAACTGTAATATTTCTTGAAAACTTTCCATAAGCTACGCTAGCTACTCTATGTCCTTCTAAAAGCTCACTTACTCTTAAGAATTGAGCAATAGTTGTTATTAAACCGGCTGCTAAATTCAATGAACCAATGATAGCAGGAGCTAGAGCCCTTGCAGATTCTGGGAAACTTGCCTGAGCAAAGTTAGCAGTACCTGTAATAGTACTTAGAACAATAACTGGAATAGCAAACCACATGTTCTGACTGGTGTATTTTTGAAAAGAACGGTCATGTAAATAACGATAACTACTAGCTGTTTCGGCCCATTTTTTAAGAACTACTTCTTGTTGTTTGTGCCAATAAAGATTGTTACTCATTAACGTTAACAAAATATTTTAATTAGGATAAAATCACGAAGACTGGACAAATCCATTACCAATTTGTATTAAAGGTCTAGGGTTTCCTTGAGGTGGACCTTTTTTATCTACGTCAAAATCTGCTACGATAGAAAAATTAGAATTATCATTAAATTTTTTTTTAGTAAAAGTACCTTTGGTATGTATTTCATATCGCAAAGGAACTAAACATCTACCTCTTGATTCTATTTTATTACCACAGTATTGGAAAATAGGAGGATTTAAATAATCAGTTTTTGGAGGATATTCGCTAAAGCTCATTACTATTAGCTAAGAAAATTTATTTACTAAAAATTGTATAATTTTAAGAATACCGGCGAATGCACATGCATGTATAAATGCTGTTTTAGTGCTTATTTTTCTTTTTTTTTGTTCATCATCTTCTAAACCAAATTCAAATATAAAACCAGGAATCAATACAAAAAATATAATAAACGGTCCAAAATGCCTTATTAAATTTATTGTTTCGCTTGGGAGTTTATAAGGAGGCTTTTGGACAACTTGGGGAGCTTGAAAAGCTTGTCTGTTCACGACATTTCCAAATCTATTATAGTAGTCCATTTATAAAATACTAACATTTTTTTTTCAAATTTTAAAAGCCTTAAAAAAAAGAGTACATTGTTAGTAAATATGTATAGAAAGAATCCAGAATATAACTCAAACGGTCAATTTGTTCATTTTGGGACAAAAGATTGTGTTGAACACAAGTTTGAACCATTTTATACTTTAAATGGTTTATCATTAAAAGATGAATTTAAACGAAAAGATCTTATGAAAGAAGGAGAATGTTGTATAAGATGTTATGTATGTGGAAAAGAAAAAGAATATATTCATCATAATCATAAATATAAAAGAGCAGGAGTATTAGTTCAAAATCCTATCCAAATACCACCTCCATTAGATTATACCCTAAATTTTGATTTCCTAGGGTTAAATATAGAAAAGTCTTTACCAAAAATATGTAAACAAGTCAAATTAAAAGGTGATAATTTGAGGGGATTCCCATGTGGTATACATAGTAGAATATGTGGAAATGGGTGTCCATATAGAGAGTGGTGGGATACAGAAGCTTTTAATAAAAAAGCAAAGGTTTTACAAAAAATTTGTCCTTCTAAAAGGGTAAGGAAAAAATTTGTACCTAATAGGTTTTATAAAAAAATTAATGGAAATTATGAATGTGTTAGTAATCATTATAAAGGAAAACTTTATGTCAAGAAAGATGGAGTTTTTTGGTCTTGGAATAGAAAACCCAAGAATAAAATCAATTGGTTAAAATCATTTTCTAGGAGAAAAAAAGAAGTTCCAATAGAAGAAGATTTTATAAAAATATTAAAAATAAAATAATGTTTACATTTAAATGGAATGTCTATCTCTTCTAGAAAAGATAGGTAAAAAACTTAATGTATCTAATATATTACTCTATAATTCTTATAGAAAATTTAGTAAAGCTCAAAGTACTATATGGAAATGCTTTAGAACTTTTCCACCAAAAAGGCTAGAACAGACGGACGTTGTTATTTTTGGGTATCTTCTTAAACATCTGAATATTGAAGAAATCACAGAAAAAGAACTTTATTCTTTATGGTGGTTAATAACAGCCTTTTATACAGATGATAATCCTTACGGTACTTGGTGGATAGCAAGAGGTCTTAGGATGAATAAACATGAATTTGATAATAATTGTGTAAGATTTTCTTTAGAACTTTCTAATCCACTTTTGCATATAGTCAAGGATGATTTTTTTAATGAAATAAAAAAAGAATATAAAGAAATTATTCTATGATAATTATCAATGGAAGATGCAACTCAATCTAATACACAAAATAAAAAAACAGAACCAGAATTTATAAAAAAAAGAGATCTGTCTTATAAGAAATGTTTACAAGAGTTGTGTAATCCTTGTGATGAGTGGGAAGATGTCCTTGAAGCTGCTAAAAATGAAGTATTACCTAATGGTTCTCCAAAAAATTCATATAGATGGTTGTTGGAACATCAGGACGATATAGATATTTCTGAAGAAGAATGTAAACATTCTTATATATTTAGAAGAAGTCATTTCTATAGAACTTTTGATAGAAAAGGAAGTTATCTTAAGAAAGATCTTATTGCTTTTTGGGGAACAAAAGATTATTTTGTTAAGTTAGGAAAAATTGACAAAGGTCAAAATGAAGGCAAGTGGTATTTACTTTTAAAATGGAAGAATTAAATAGTAGCAATAGTTTTAATACATTAAATTTATTTAGCGTATTAATATTATTCTAGATAAAGCTTAGTTACAAGTATTTCATCTCTTTTTCTTAATTTATTTAATCTAATTTGTTCAAGTCTTTCTTTTTTCTTTTTTCTTTCTTCTAAATTTTTAGGGTCTTCTTTAGGAATAGGTTTTTCTCTTTCTAATAATAGTTCTTGAAATTTTGCTTCAAGATTTTCTTCTTTTACCTCACCTAGTTTTGTAGGTTCTCTATACGCTAATTTTAAATCACTCCCTTCTAGATTATTTGAGTTTATACTATAATCATTTATAATACTTTCTCCTAAATTTTGAGCAGTTGTTGGTTTTAAATATTCATTTGGTTCTTTATAAACAATCAAAGAGTTATCAAACTTAACCATTTTTATATCATTTGCTCCATGATTAAAAAAAGAATATCCTCTGTGATTAGGATCATCATCTAAATCTTGATATTTTTGTTTAATGATATCAAAGTTTTGATTGAATTTTTTAATGTCAAAACTCGCTTCTTCTTTTGAAATTCTGTATTCTTCTTCAAGAATATAATCAACATTTGTTTCGGGAAAATCTTCAGTGCTAACTTTTTTTTGTTTTACTAAAGTTTTGTAAGCTTGAAATATCATTTGAAAAGCTTCATTCACGTCTTCTTTACTCCAATTATAAACTTTTTGGTTTCTGTCAGGATGTACTGTTCTTACTAATCTTTTATAAGCACAATGTATTTCTCCTAAAGAGGCATTTTCAGAAACACCTAATATATCATAAGGGCTAAGGAAATTTTCGTCCATTATTAATTACAAATGTTTTAAAGAAATTCTTTAAACGAGTATAAAAAAATTTGTTGGTAACTATCAATGATACCAAAGACGATTCATCAAATATGGATTGGACCTTTAGACCCTCCTACTTCTTTGATGAATTCTTGGAAAAACAAGCACCCTGATTACAAATATATACTTTGGGATGAAGATAAAATAAAAAGAGAAAAATTTGATTCTCAAAACAAAATAGATGAAATAGAAGAGTATTGTGGTAAAGCCGATATTATCCGTTATGAAATTCTAAATCGTTACGGAGGGGTGTACGTTGATGCTGATTCTTATTGTATATCAAAAATTAACGATACACTACTCGAAAAATCATTTGCAGTTTTTGAAAATGAAAAAGTTAGAAGAGGTCTTATAGCTACGGGAGTTCTAGGGTTTGAATCTAATCACCCTTTATTAAAAAATTTACTAAATGTTATTAGTAAAACAAGAGTTAGCTTAGAGGAAACAGGTAAAAAACCATGGCAAACAGTTGGTCCTATTCTTTTTACTAAAATTTATAATAAAACCTTCCCTAAACTAGAAATATACCCTAGTTTTATGTTTTATCCTGAACACTATTCAGGAACTCGCTATGAAGGACATGGAAAAGTTTTTTCTTATCAATTTTGGGGGAGTACTAAGTCAAATTATGAAGTAATAGATGAAATAGACGTACCTCCTTGGTTGTTTGAACTTCCTGAAAGAAGTGTAACGGTTATTATGATAGTCAAAGATGAAAGTTTTGAGGATTTTAAGACATCTATGGATAGTATTATAAATCAAGAAGGTAAATTTTTTATTGAATTGATAATTTTTGATAATCACGTTGACGGAGATATATCTTTTGAGTTATGGGAAGAATTGTCAAAGTATAAAAAAATGACTAGAGATATCAGAATTATAAATATAACTCATTTTATACAAGTTTCTTTAGGAAAAGCTCTTAATCTTTGTTTACAAAGATCTTCTAGTGATTATATTTCTTTTTGTAAAATGGGAGATAAATTACACCCTTCTAAATTATGTGAACAAATGAATTATTTACATAATTCTAAAGATCCTTTAGTGAGTTCTCAAGTAGAAGAAATTATTTTTTTTCCACATTCTAAAAAGAAAAAAATTTCTAATTATCCAAATTTAACTATGAGTGTATGGAGAAGAAATAGAGATATCAAAATACTAGACGTAAGTTCTGTAATGTTTACTAGGAGATTTTTAAGACAAGAAACATTTAATGAAACACTGAACTATCCAACACTTTTAGCTAAAGCTTTAGAAGCTTTTATGGATAGAAAATATGTACATAATCTTAAATCAATATTAACAACTAGGGTTAAAAGAATTACAGATAACTACGTTTTTTCTTTTTTTGAAAATTCTCAATTAGAAAGACAATTATTACGAGATATTTTAGAATAAAAAAAATATTGATTAGTATTAATGAATACTCCAACTCCAATGCCAGTATTATCACAAGAAGAACAAGCTCCTGTATTTTATACTCCTAGTAATACTGTTCCTCCTCAATTAGGAAACGATGCTCCAGCTCCAATTCCAACTAACGCTTCTGTTTCTACAGGTAGTACATATCAAGGATCTCCTGTACAAGGTATGTCTAGTAGAGGTGAAAATCTCCCAGCATATCAAAACATGAGTCAGATTCTTTTCCATGAAAACTTAAGGAATTGTGAACAAGATTCCAATTGGTTCGATAGAAATTCTACAAGTTATATGAATTTCGTAGATGCTAAGCATACTAACTCTAGTAGTAACAGTTGCATCAATGATGCTTATGAAGAACAAGTTAGACTATCCTATCACTATAAAAATCTGAAATAAGTATAAAAATAATATCCCTGAATATTTATATGGCACACGTTATAGACTATGAAAGTATTATTCAAAATGCTGAAAACATAGGTAAAGATTCAGAGTTATTATCCAAACTAGAAATGGATGAAAAATATAAAGAATTTAAGGAAAGATACCCGAAATTTTACAAACATATCATAGATGGAAATTTTGACGTTAATTATTTTCGTCAAATGATTGCTGTCCGCGAACAAGCCGTTAGTGTTTCAGAAGGAGACGAAACTGAAAAAAGTTTTAACGGTGATGTAGCAGTAGGTGAATTTTTAGCCAGACGTTACGTCTATCCTATTCAAAAACCTAGCCAAGGTGATTTAGAACAAGCTTTTGTAAAGGCAAAGAACACTCATTACAATGATCGTAATAAATAATTTTTTTTCCAAAATTTTTTTGTTTTGTAATAGTATAAACATGGGCGGTGGTTTAATGCAATTAGTAGCTTACGGTGCACAAGACATTTATTTGACAGGTAATCCTCAAATTACCTTCTGGAAGGTAGTATACAGACGTTGTACTAACTTTGCAATTGAGTCTGTAGAACAAACCTTTATGGGTAACGCAGCTCCAGGTGCGAGAGCATCAGCAACTATTTCTAGGAACGGTGATTTGGTTTCCAATTGCGTTCTTCAAATTGAAGCCGATCAACATAATACCGGTCCATATACTGATGGAGGTATGCATGCTTTGATTGAAAGTGTAGAAGTAGAAATCGGTGGACAAAAAATTGATAAACACTATTCTGCATGGTTACAAATTTGGAATGAATTGAGTAATGCTCATTTTGGTCCTCAAACTGATGACAGTGGTCCAGTTGTATCTGGTTATGGTAAAGCAATAGGTACATTGCTTGATTTTAATGACGCTGAAACTCATTATATTCCTCTTGCTTTCTGGTTCAATAGAAATCCAGGTTTGGCACTTCCATTGATTGCTCTTCAGTACCATGAAGTTAAATTTAACTTTCAATTTGCAGCAGCAACAGAAATTGCTAAGGATAATACTAAAGCTCCTGCTATTTCATCAATTAAATTGTTTGTTGATTACATCTACTTGGATACTGAAGAAAGAAGACGTTTCGCACAACAATCTCATGAGTACTTAATTGATCAAGTACAATACACCGGTGCAGTTTCAAGAACTGCTGGTACTGGAGGCATGCAGTCTTTGAGGCTAGACTTCAATCACCCATGTAAAGAACTTTTATGGGTAGAAAGACAAACTACAAGAAACACTACTAAAGGTTTCCCAACAGACTTTGTTCAAATCGGAGGTACAGACGGAAGTACTGCATTGTTACAATTGAACGGTCATGATCGTTTCGCAAAAAGACCAATGAACTACTTTACTCGTGTACAACCATTACAACATCATACTAATGTTCCTTATGGCGACAGAATTGGTGTTTACAGTTTCGGTCTTCGCCCAGAAGATCATCAACCAAGTGGTACATGCAATTTCTCTAGAATCGACAACGCAACTTTACAATTGACTCTTGCTCATGCGAATGGTGCAGCTAACGAGTTCCAAGTATACGCAACCAACTACAATGTCCTTAGAATCATGAGTGGTATGGGTGGTCTTGCATACTCTAATTAAATCTAACGATTAATTAATTTTTAACAGTTAAATAGTAGTATTTAAAAATTAAAAATTAAAGGAAATGTTTTTTTTATAAAATTATTATGTTTTGTAATAGTATAAAATATGGGCGGTGGTTTAATGCAATTAGTAGCTTATGGTGCACAAGACATTTATTTGACAGGTAATCCTCAAATTACCTTCTGGAAGGTAGTATACAGACGTTGTACTAACTTCGCAATCGAGTCGGTCGAACAAACCTTTATGGGTAACGCCACTCCAGGTTCACGAGCAACCGCAACAATCTCAAGAAATGGTGATTTGGTTTCCAATTGCATTCTTGAAGTTAATGCTTCATTCTTAGCAGGAGCTGGTGCATTTAATAATAACAGAAATACAAGTTTACATCAAGGCGGTATGTACAATTTAGTAGAAAGTGTAGAAGTAGAAATCGGTGGTCAAAAAATCGATAAACACTACGGTGCATGGATGGAAATTTGGAATGAATTAAGTTGTGCTCATTACGGCCCTAGGGGTAATGATAGTTCAACAGTTATATCTGCTAAAGGTAAAGTAGTTGGTCATGTAGGTGTCCCAGCTAATATTACATTAGGAGCTAATGCAACTAAAGTTACTACAACACAAACTTTCTATGTTCCTTTGTCTTTCTGGTTTAACAGAAACCCGGGATTGGCACTTCCACTTATCGCTTTGCAATACCACGAAGTTAAATTTAACTTTCAATTTAGTGCTTTGGCTAATGTTATATCTAATCTTACTGCAGACATTAGTGATGTTAATGCTAATAATGATGGTATTGAAAATACAGTTAAAGGTAATACTCAGGCAAAAATTAACAGTATCAAGATGTTCGTTGATTACATCTACTTGGACACTGAAGAAAGAAGACGTTTCGCACAACAGTCCCATGAATACTTGATTGATCAAGTTCAATACACTGGTGCTGTCAGTAGGTCTTCTGGAGCTGGTGCAAATCAATCATTGAGACTAGACTTTAACCATCCATGTAAAGAACTTGTGTGGGTTGAAAGAAATAGAACAGCTGATGTAGGTTTGTGTAATTTCGAAGCTGATTTGGGTAAAGAAGGTGGTAGTGCTTTGTTGCAACTGAATGGTCATGATCGTTTCGCTAAGAGACCAATGAACTATTTCACTCGTGTACAAC
>Ga0310343_10000259_pt1 | contig 25149 bp, 21 predicted proteins | sample HC15DNA2025_MG_FD_203519 | JGI IMG/M metagenome (GOLD analysis project Ga0310343, IMG submission 203519) | Marine microbial communities from station ALOHA, North Pacific Subtropical Gyre - HC15-DNA-20-25_MG | ecosystem: Environmental > Aquatic > Marine > Oceanic | place: Pacific Ocean: North...
GACAATATCTCCCAAGGTGGTTTTCATCGTGACTTGGGGGTTCGCTGCCTGGAGCGTCAGACTCAAGCTGCCGTATACCAAAGCTGCCCAGTAGAATGGGTGGGTCGTGAAAGGTTTCATAACAAATCAGGGCCTCAACTTATGAAAGGAATGCCCTGCGAGCAAGCTCGAAGCTTCCATGAGGCCGTTGCTGTTCACGGACCGGAACACTAAGGGGAAGAAACCTTGAATGGATGATGAGGATCATCCTACTTTTTGAGAGCTTGCCTTTGAGGAGAGTGATGGGTGCCTGGTGGTCCCCGGGTTCTTCAAAAACCTTGAGAGGTGGTCAAACCATCTCTGGTGTGTTCGATTCGCACCCTCTCCGCCATCTGTATCTAGTTTTATCGGATGGTATTACGGGCCTGAAGAGGGGGTTCGTTTCCCTGGCAAATGGCGATTTTCCAACTCTCCGCCTACTATCTTGTCACAATCCACTCAGTATCCGATTCAAGAGTGAAACCATTTCGTGAAATGCGTCTCCTACCATCGAAACCACATGCCGTCGGTTTCGTTGTTAACTTTCAAATGGCCATTGCACCCTACAAGCCCGGATCCTCGTATTCACGTTTGTAACATATTATGTAAAAGTTCAAGAAATTGATAAAAACATAGAAGGATGACAATAAAACCAGGTCTTGTCTGCTATTGATAATAACTATGAATAGTTTGAATTCATCAAAAAGGAGGTCGCCGCACCGGCTACTGAAAATTATTTTCAGTGGTTGTATTCTGTTATTAGTAGTGCCGGTTAAAGCTTTAAACATCGCGCATACCAGTGATGCATCGACCGTCGAACAGCAGGCTGCAAAAGAAGTTAGACGCTACGTTTTTCTTCGCACGGGTATCGCTCCTGAAGTGATATCAGCAAACAGATATGCAGACTTGCCAGGAGGTGATGTCATTGTTGTCGCCGCTGACAACCAATCTATTATCACAGAGCTGAAACCTGAATACAGGAATGTAGACGCACCGGATTCCGACAATAGAAAGGGTTATCTTCTCAAGTCTATCAGCAAGGATGGGCGACACGTCCTCGTCATTACTGGTGCCGATACCGTGACCACGTTGACTGCTGCCTATCGATTTGCGGAACGGATCGGTTGCTACTTTAATTTGGCAGGTGATGTCATTCCAGACCAGAAACTGGCCTATCCTTTGGATATCAGTGGTTTCGATGAGAAATCGCAGCCTTGGTTCGAATTGAGGGGGAATCTCCCGTTTCACAATTTTCTGGCTGGCCCCGATTTTTGGAGCACAGCTGATTACAAGTCCTTTTTGACGCAACAGGCCAAAATGGGACTCAACTTTTTCGGGATGCACCATTATCCAGAGCGCGGAGAACCTTCATCAACTGAGGGGCCCGAACCGCATGTTTGGATCGGGCATAAAAGGGATGTCAACGGTGATGGCACCGTCACGGAAGGAGGCGCTTACGCCACCTACTGGGCGAGCACGTTTCGGCCTGCTCAAAACAGTTGGAGTGGCACTCCCCTTAAAACAACCGGGTTCACCAACGGTGCCGACACGCTCTTTGCTTACGATGAGATGGCGTCAGACGCGGTGGGATTGAAACAACCCTCTACTCCTGCAGAGAAGGCCGCCGTGATCAACAAAGTAGGATGCCTGCTACATGACGCCTTTACTCATGCGAAGAGACTGGGAATCAAGACCGCTCTTGGCACTGAGTCACCTTTGGCTTTCGAACCCGGTAACCCAAAGTTTAATGGTGAAGGGGATCCTGCGCACATCATTACCGAGGACTGGATTCGCACCTGTCCTTCCTATGTGCGAGATAGAATGAAGCATGTCCATGGGTTTGCCATTCCTACTTCAAGGGGCCCCGACAATGAAGTCTTTGCTAAGGCCCTCTACGAGGGAATGTTCACCCGGATCATGCGTACGCATCCATTGGATTATTTTTGGCTATGGACCTACGAGATGTGGGCGTATGGGGGACACGCTCCTTCACGGGATCAAATCGAATCGGTTGCTGATGATTTTAAATATGCCCAGCAGGTCATGACGGAAATGAACACGCCCTTCAAGCTTGCCACTTTCGGCTGGAGGGTTGGAAGTTCCGGGGGAGATGGGGAGGAGTTGGAATTTCATGATGATCTTCCCCTGGAGGTTCCTTTTGGAACGTTGTGGGATGATGCGGAGGGGATGTGGGCCGTGCTTCCCACCGGGCGTGAAGGTTGGAGCTCCTGTTGGTATGAGGAAGACTGGGGACTGATTCAGCCACAACTCCGATCGCTGGGTGTGTATAACGAGGTGGCCCATGGCCTGCGCCATGGAGGCGTCCAAGCCCTCATTGCCAAGCATTGGCGCATCAAGTCTATTTCGCAGGCGTCCGCAGCCCATGCACGATTGTCCTGGAGTAATCGAGCTCCTGTGGCGGAAGAGTTGCTATCCTTGGAGCAGGCTGCAACTCATTTTCCTGTGTTTGACATCTGGGAAACCTCCATTTCCCAGCAGCCGCCGCCCTTTGTCAGCTGGATCACTCAGCATTATCAGGATTGGGCCAAGGCCAACTTTGGCCCGGAGAAATCAGATGAGATAGGTGCCCTTCTGGCGATGGCTGACAGATTGGGAGAACCCAAATACACGGGAGATGGCATCAAAGGTGCCGTACCTCGGTCCTCTCGATTTCTTCCAAGTTCCCTCAACGAATTGGAAGACGACGACCCGAAGAGCTCGACGGATCCGAGGTTCTTAGATGCCATTCATGTCTACACGCAGTTTTGTTCCTATAAGGATCACATCGTTGGAATGGGCAACAGGGATCGCTTCATGTATTGGTATCACTTTTTCCAAGGGCAGATCGAATTGTGCAAGATGGCCCTTTACAGGCAACGCTATGTCGAAAGTGATTTTGAGGATATGGCGATGAAGAAGCGTATTCTGGAAAGCTGGAGTAATCTAATGACGCATGAGATACAACGCGTCAGAAATGTCTCGGAATTGGGTGTTATTGCTCAGCTGCATCAGTCGACTTTGACGGACATCATTAGGGGGGAATTAGGGATATCCGACCCGATCGACACGACATTTAAAGGTTCAGCAGGAGTGAGAGCCATGCCGGAAATATCCCAGATATATAGTGGTGAGGACTTTAAGCAAAAGGTGATCTTTTTGGGCAAAGGAGAGGTCACGCATGCAAAATTGCATCATAGAAAAATCGGGTCCTCAGGATCCTTTTCCGTTCAAGCTCTCAAGCCCATTCATGAGAGTCCCCATGTGATGAGGGCCTCATTGGTCAAACCGGGCTATGACTTCGAATACTACATCACCGGCGTGATCGATGGACAGGAAGTGATCTATCCAGTGACAGGAGGAAAAGAACCCGCAAGCATCCATCAAACCGTCATCATAACGCCTTTTTGAAAAGGGCGACTTTGCTCCTCTTTGCCAGCCGAGACCTTCACCTGATTCTTGAGTGCAAAACGGGCCATCGATGGACACCTCGGGTGGTTCGAAATCAAACCTAGGCCGCCTGTTTGTTTTGTTTCCACCTTTGATGAATGCCCAAGCATGCGGTCATCCCCAGGCACGCCCAATGAAAAAGGCGGCCCCATGAAGGATAATAAGTGGGTGCCTTCCAGCCAATGGGGATCTGGAATGTCTGAAAGCCTCGTTCGTAGGGGGAAGTTTCGGAAGATAGGGGAACCCCCTGAATTTGCCCTAGAGGGTCGATCCAGCAACTGAGGCCGTTGTTGCCACTCCGGACCATGGCAAGACCTGTTTCAATGCAGCGAAAGGCGGCCAGGTTGGCGTGTTGGAACTGGGCAGCACTTTGCTGGAACCAACCGTCATTGGTCAGGTTGACGAGAAGGGGAGAGGGGCTTTTGATGGCCTCAAGGGATAGCGCAGGCATCACATCTTCGAAACAAATCAGCGGGTAAAGAAACACTTTGGGTTCCTGCATTTCCATGGTGATGGGCGTCTGGCCCGCTCGATAGCTGCTCTGGATGGGAGACAGGCTCTTGAGCCAGGGCCATGTGTCCGCCCATGGAACGTACTCGCCAAACATCACCAGGTGGCGCTTTTGGTATCTCCCTGCCAGTTGGCCATCCGGGGCGACAAGAAAGGCCGCGTTGTAATAGGCTGGGTCGGCCGGAACTTCTGGCAAAACGTCGACATCCGTTGTGTTGAAACACAACCAGGAACCATGCTTTTCAAGCAACTCAAAGGTCGGTTCCAGACTCTGATTGCCTGGGTACGCACTTTCTGGCCACAAGATGAGATCGGGGTTTGTCTGAAGGGCGGCCTCGGTAAGGTTCTCAAGGACAGTCATTTTTTCAGCGCCTTCCCCTGATTCCCAAATCAGGGTTTGGGGAAACGCAGGCTGGATAGCGGCGACCAGAAAGCGTTGCTCCGGTCTTGTCTCTACGGTGGTACGAATGCGCCAATAGCCATAAAGGTGGCACATGCCAAGAACCACAACGGGAAGGAGGACATCCGGTATCCATACCCAGGGTTTCGGAGAGCGAGAGCGCAGGCGACAAAGGCCCATACAGGTAGCAAGGGAAAGCCATACCATGACCCAGGAAATCATGGTCACGCCTCCCATGGAGGCTGTTTGGGCCAGAAGCGACCAAGGGCGTTGCGTGCTCCCCAAGATGAGCCAGGGAAATCCCGTGATCAGTGAGGAGACCATCCATTCGGACAGAACCCAGAGGTTGGCTCCCATCAAGGCAACGACTTGAGCGCGTAGCAGAGACCACGAGCGAATCGTCTCGAGCATGGAAACGGAATCTGCCTTGGTAGTGGGGCGCCAAAACCATCCAAAGAGCCAGGCCCAAAGCAAGGGAAAGAGGGAACAATAAAGAGACAAGGCAAGCCAACCCGCCAAGGCACCGGCGGCATGTGGCATGTAACGCAACCAGTGAAGCGTGCATAAGGCATGCGCGAGGCTGGCAATCCATGTCAGCAACAAGCCGCGCCCAGTCTTGTTGTGACCCCCAAGCCACCAGAGCAGTCCGGGGACACACCATGCCAGCCCGTGGAGATCCCATCTCGGATAGGCCAGTGACCACAGAGCGCCGAGAAAGAGAGCCGCCAGGCGTGAAAACCATGGGCTTGCTTTTTTCGCTGCATCCATGAGGGGAGGGTTCAGCGGATATTCAGAGCGATTCCCGACGATAGGCTTCAGCCAGCAGGGTGATCGGGTGTACGATCCTCAGGGACAAGCCTCGATCTTTGGCCCCATTTTGGATTTGAAGCAGGCAGCCAGGGTTGCCAGTTGCCACGATGGTCGCTTTCGACGCCTCGATATGATCCAATTTTCGCTGCAAGAGTTGATCAGCTGTTTCGGGTTGGACAATGTTGTAAATGCCTGCACTCCCGCAGCACCAGTTGCTTTCGGCGAGTTCCTTGAGTTCCAGCCCAGGAATGCAACGCAGCATGTCCCGCGGTTGGCTCGTGATCTTTTGGCCGTGGGCAAGATGACAGGCTTCGTGATAGGTGACCACTTGAGCGGTGTTGTCTGAAAGGTTGACGGGCGGGCGTACCCCAATGATCCCGAGCCATTCATGAATGTCCTTGACGCGCTGATCCCAGAGGGTTGCCTTTTCAGCATAAACTGGATCCTCTTTGAGCAGTCCATGATAATGCTTGAGGTGAGAACCGCAGCCCGCCGCGTTGGTGATGATGGCATCGAAGGTTTCAGGGGGGAATTGATCGATCATGCGTTTGGCCATGGTTTGAGCCATGCTCCATTCACCATTGTGAGCGTGCAGTGAGCCGCAGCAATGCTGCTCGGGAGGGGTGATGACTTCACATCCGTTAAGTGTCAACACCTCGGCAGTGTCTCGGTTCACATCGCTGAAAATGAGATCCTGAGCGCAGCCGGTCAGTAAAGCTACCCGGTAGCGTTTTTGCGTTTTTGCTGCAGAGGTCCATGGGACGAGTTCATGGGAAAAATGCGACTGAATGGTCGGCGTCATTTTCTCCATGTCCCGTAGTCGCTTGGGCAGCAGCTTGAGCAACCCGCTTTTGCGGATCAAACCCTGGAGACCGGAGCGTTGGTAGAGTCTCAGAACGCTTCCGAGAAATTGCAGCCGCCTCTGATCTTCGAAAAGCCATCCGATGGTCCAGCGGCGGATGAACGAGCGTGAAGGGTTTTTCAGAACGCCCTTGGATTCGACCTCCGCGCGAGCGTGCTCGAAAAGTTCGGCATAATTCACACCGGCTGGACAGGCGGTCATGCAGGCCAGGCATCCCAGGCAGTAATACATTTCTTCCCCAAAACTCGGACTGACCTCTAGTTCTTCGTCGGCAATGGCCCTCATGAGGGCAATGCGTCCTCTAGGGCTGTGTTTCTCTAGCTTGGTCAGGTCGTAGGTCGGACAGGTGGGAAGACAAAGCCCACAATGCATGCACTGCTGAACCACGGAATAATCCAGACCTTGGAGGTGGTTTTTGGAAGGGCTGTGAGTGGTGTCTTCCATAGAAGTGTGCGATGTCATGAGTCGATGGGAAGGGTTTTCTGAGATCATTCCTCGAGGGCATTGTTTTTTTCATCCTCCTTGAGGAACTGCACCATCTTCAAAAAGAAAAAAGCGGCCATACTGACAAACATCAGCGCGATGATCACGCCGATCATGACTTCTTTGAATTTCTCTGCCGAAATCCCTCTCAAGCTGAGGGTCAGAGCTGTGAAGATCCCGACCGCAGAGGTCACCATGAAAAAAATCAGCCCCTTTTTCTTTCTTTGAGACACATTGGCTTCATCGCTTTTGTCAAAGATGATGCGGTGCATCCACCAGTTGATGGAGGCTCCCAACAGAGCGAAAACAAAGGTCCATAGGTTGATGGAAAAAATCAGTGTTGGATTGATCTGCTGGATGGAAGCGGCAAAGCCGGATCCAGCGCCTATCGAAAAAGTGGAGGCGACTAGTACCAGTTTTTCGAAGGAGGTATCCTCTTGCGGGGAGTTGATGCCTGGCTGGGACATGTCGAAGGATTCAGTCAAATATTTTCCCGGGATTCAAAATACCATGGGGATCGAAAGCACGCCTGACTTCCTTGAGAACGCGCATCTGAACCTCACCCGCAAAATCAGGGAGGAATCGTTTTTTGGCAATGCCGATTCCATGCTCTCCGGTAATCGTGCCACCGACCCGGATGGCTTCCTTGAAAATCTCCTCGAAGGCGCACTCAATCCGATGCATTTCCGACTCGTTGCGCTCATCGGTCAGGAAGGTGGGGTGCAAGTTGCCATCACCCATATGGCCAAAGGTTCCGACTTTGAGTTGGTGCTTCTCCGCAACCTCCGCAACGAAACGAATCATGTGACCTAGTTCACTCCGCGGCACGGTGGCATCTTCCAGGATGGTCGTCGGTGAAAGCCTTGCCAGGGCCGAAAAGGCACTGCGCCGTGCACTTGCCAGTTGCGTGGCCTCGGCTTCGTCTTTGGCGACGCGGATTTGATCGCAATCGTGCGCGCGACAAATGCTCTCCATCTTCTCAGCCTCCTCGGCCACCACCGCCGGGTGACCATCGGTTTCAATGAGAAGGAGTGCTTCGCAGTCCAGAGGCAGCCCGATTTTCGCAAAGTCTTCAACACAGTGAATGGTCGTGCGATCGAGGAACTCCAAGGTGCAGGGTATGATTTGGGCCGCAATGATCGCTGAAACCGCTTCGGCGGCACGATCCATCTGCTGAAAGGTGGCCACCATGGTGCGTTTGGACTGAGGTTTGGGAATGAGGCGCAGGAGGACTTTGGTGATAATCCCCAAGGTGCCTTCTGAACCAATAAAAAGATCCTTCAAGGAATATCCGGCGACATCCTTGACGCATTTGTTCCCCAAGTAACAAATGGACCCGTCGGGCAGGACGACCTCAAGGCCCATGACATAGTTTCGAGTGACACCGTATTTCAGGCCGCGTAACCCACCGCTGTTTTCGGCCACATTGCCACCAATGGTGGAAATTTTCATGGAACCTGGATCGGGTGGATAGAAAAGGCCGGCTTTTTCGGCTGCTTCGGCAATGGCAAGGGTGGTGGCCCCTGGTTCGACCTCCAGCGTGAGGTTGGCGGCATCCAAATCAAGGATGCGGTTCATTTTGACGCTGCAAAGAACGATGCATTGATGGGATGGGAGGCTGCCCCCACTCAATCCTGTTCCAGAGCCACGCGTCACGACGGGAATTTGGTGCTCCTGCGCCAACTTCAGAACGCCAGAAACTTGCTCCGAGTTGTGAGTGAACACCACACATCCCGGCAGTCCCTTGAGGGCCGCGGTGCCATCGAAGGAATAGGGGATGAGGTCTTCCTTCTGGGTGAGTACTTCCTGAGTTCCAACGATGGCCTTTAAGGACTTCAGAATGGCTGGATCAAGTGAATTCATGCACAAAGGAGCAGATTGGATAATGGTCTCCGGCAGGTCAATGAACTTTCTTGATCCCTCCTTGCGGGCGTGTTGCAATGCGCTCATGTCGCTCAGCGAGGAATCCAATCATCTGCAGGCTCTGCTTGTGGTAGGTAATCGAAGTCAGGAATCCACTACTCGATCGGTGGTGATGCATTTGGGGCAACAAATGGCTGCCTTGGGCTGCCAGGTGGAAACCTTCGATTACGCCCAGGAAGATTTGCCCCTTTTTGATGTAAGCACCGCCTTTTCAGGGCCCGTTTATGCGTCGCTTAAAAAGCGAGTCCTCCAAGCGGATGTGATCGTGCTGGGGACCCCGGATTATCACGGCAGCATGAGCAGTGCCCTGAAAAACTTTTTGGATCACTTTTGGAAGGAATTTGCCGGCAAACTTTTTGGATCCATCGTGGGTTCACATGAGAAGGGTCTGACGGTGCATGATCAGATTCGGACTGTTTTGCGGCAATGCTATGCCTGGAGCCTTCCCTACGGTGTCAGTTTCATGGACAAAGCCGATTTAAGTGAAGGAGCCGTTTCTTCTGAGGGTCTGACCAAAAAACTGGATGGCATGGCGCATGATCTTTGTGCCTACGGAAAAGTGCTGGCTGCCCAGCGTCGATCCGATTTGTCTGGTGAAGGTCCCGGCTTTCTTGAGCATTATCGATCTGCCTGAAATCTTCGAGTGATCCTTGGTTCTATTTCTGAGTCATGCATTCCAAACAAAATGATATTGCCCTGTGGGTCGAAAACCATGCCCGGCTCTTTGCTGAGGGTAAACAGCTTGCGCACGGACAATGGGATCCCCCGGAACGCCCCAAAGTGACGCCGGATGCGCCCAAAGCGCTGATCTTTTCGCCGCATCCGGACGATGAGTGCATTATCGCAGGCTTACCCCTGCGTTTGCTCAAGCAATCCCGGTTTCAAGTGATCAACGTGGCGGTCACTCAGGGAAGTAACCGTGATCGTCAGGCAGCTCGTCTCGAGGAATTACGGGCGGCGTGCCACTACATGGGATTTGGTTTGATAACATTGGATGAGCGCGGTCTAGAGAGTGTCCATGCCAAGCGCCGGTCCGCCGATCCTGAATCCTGGCAGCGGGATGTCCTTAAGATCGCCGAGATCTTGGAGGAGCAGGCGCCAAAAGTCATCTTTCTACCCCACGAGCACGATTGGAATTCGACCCACATTGGGGTGCACTGGTTGGTCATGGATGCCTTGAGCCACTGGAAGGGTGCCTCTGAGGTGGTCGTGGTGTTGACCGAATACTGGGGAGCCATGGACCATCCTAATTGGATGGTGGCCTCGGACCCGCAAGATGTCGCAGAAATGGTGGCGGGTACTTCTTTTCATGTGGGAGAGGTCACGCGGAATCCCTTTCATCTGATCCAACCGGCATGGATGCTGGATAACATGCGCCGTGGCAGCGAACTAGTGGGAGGGCAGGGGCAGCAGGCTCCTGACTTCACTTTTGCCACTTTGTATCGAGCTTGCCGGTGGCGCCAGGGTGGCCTGGAACCGCTTTGGCCCGGTGGAAAACAGCTTTCTCTGGATGCTTCCCCAGCCGAGGCGCTTGAGATGGCGTCTCAGGCTGGCTGATGGGGGCGCCTTTTTAAGGATCTAAAAGGAAACGAGGTCCACCAGTTCCCTGACCCGTTGGTCAATGTCCTGGCGGGTGGTTTGCGTGGTGGTGGTGACCCCGAAGCCCTCGCAGCAGAAGGAGGCGGTAACGCTTCCATGAATGATGGCCTGCCTTAAGTGGCTTTCGATGTCGCCTCCTTTTTCTGCCAGGTAGCCGAGCATGCCCCCCACAAAGGAATCGCCCGCACCGGTGGGATCGATCACGGTTTTGAGGGGGAATGCCGGGGCGACAAACAAACCCTTCGGTCCCGAAAGAATGGCTCCATGTTCCCCTTTTTTCACGATGATGTAGCGAGGACCGAATCGATGCATTTCCTGAGTGGCCACTACCAGGTTATCCTCTTCCATGAGCTGTCTGGCCTCGCTGTCATTGAGAACCAGGCAATCGACTTCCTTGAGCAGTGCCTCAAGCTCCTGTCTTGCGATGTTGAGCCATAAGTCCATGGTATCTGCCACGACGAACTGGGGTGATTTCAGTTGCTTCAGGACATGATGTTGGAGCTGAGGGGCACAGTTGGCCAAAAGGACATATTGGCTCTCGGCAAGGGAGGATGGTACCGAAGGCATCCAATGCTCGATGACTCCAAGGTCGGTCTCCAAAGTCCGTCGATTGTTCATGTTCACTTCGTATTCTCCCTCCCAGTGAAAGGTATTACCCTTTGAACGCTCCAATCCACTCAGGTCAATCCCGTGTTTCTCATACAGAGCGGTATATTCCGATGGGAAATCATCTCCCACCACACCCATGAGTTGGGCCGGCGCAAAAAAGCTGGCCGCGATGGCGGCATGACTCGCGGATCCTCCCAGGAGTCGAGGGTTTTCTTGATGGGGTGTTTTGATAGAATCCAGGGCAGTCGTGCCGACAATTAACAAGCTCATGATAGGATGAATGTCCCGATGGACATTGGCAGAGGGTTATAAACGGCTCAGGAATTGGGTTCAATGGTTTTGGTGAGGAAATCCCTATAGTTTCCCGAGGCAATGGGAATGAGTTGGTCAATGGCTTGATTCCAGTAATACATCCATGCCTGGCAAGGGAGGTGGTGATCCCGGTAAACTGTGGTGGGTACCCGCACGAAAAGGGATGTTCCTCGCTGGGAGGGGTTCCAATCTTCGTAGGCATCGAGCTGAGGTAGGTGGAGTTCCGGTTCTTTCAGTGCGTAAAGTTCCCCAAAGATACGCTCCTGCCGATTCAAGCCGCATATCGCACAGGGGTAGGCTGAAGGGTGATAAAAGAGCCTTCCGTGAGCGGTCGCAGGTCCTTCGAAGGAAGCATGAGACTCCAAGAGGTTGGCAAAGTCATTCTTCATGCCCAGCATGAGTGTGCCATAAACAAACAGGTAGCGAAGTTCCTGCATCCCATCAGGCCTGGGTTCTGAAGGATGGGACGTTGCCATCATCAGTGTTCGTAGCTTGTTTCTTGATCTTTGGAAAGGCCAATTCTAGTGTGTATGGAGTATGACTTCCCCAGTTTCAGCGCAATTCCGGAATTCTATTCTCATGGCCGTCCTCATCGCATCTTTCGGGTGCCCTGATGTGCGGTCGGCAACCCTTCCTGAAGGTGTATGGGTCAGGGAAGGATACACTTTGTCCATCGCAGAGGACTCCATCCAGAAGCCTCGCTTCATGGCCTTTGATGACAAGGGTGGCCTTTTTGTGAGTGTGCCCAGCCAGGGAAAAATCTTCCGATGTGTGGACGCGGACAGGGATGGTGTTTATGAATCCAAAACGGTTTTTCTGGAGGGGTATGAATCAGGCCAGATCCTTCAAGCAGTGCAATACCATGAAGGGTCCCTGTGGTGCGCTGACATGACTCATATCTACCAGGCAACCGATCAGGATCAGGACGGCAAGGCGGACAAGGTTCTTGAAAGGGTTGGCCCGGATCAACTCCCCATCAGTGGAGGAGGGCACAAATGGCGTGCCTTGTTGATTCATGATGGATTGATCTACACTCACGTGGGGGATCAGGGCAACGCCACCGATGAGCCCATCACGACCAATGATCGCAAGAAAATTTGGACCTTCCAGATGGATGGAAGCTCCAAGGAGCTATTCGCCACGGGTATTCGAAACACGGAAAAGCTTGTCGTGCGACCGGGCAGTGATGAGATCTGGGGTGTGGATCATGATATCGACACCCTGGCCACAAAGATGGAATCCAAAAAACCAGAGTGGGGGCAGCCCATCACCGATCACAACCCTCCTGCAGAGCTCAACCATTATGTGAAGGGTGGCTTCTATGGGCACCCATACATTTTGGGTAAGAACATGCCTAACCTCAATTTTCTGGACCACCCCGATTTGCTTGAAATGGCATCGAAAAACGTGATTCCCGAATGGCTTTTTCCGGCTCATTGCTCTGGCAATGGCATGTGTTTCCTTGAGGGAGATCAGTTGCCGGGGGGGCAAGGGGATGCCGTAGTGGCTTTTAAAGGAGGTTGGAATGCCTCCCAAAAGGTAGGTTACTGCGTCTCACGTATTCTCTTTGAATTCGGCCATCCCTATGGCGAGCAGAAATTGGTGAACTTCCTGAAGGATGGAAGCGAAATCCTTGGCCGCCCCACCGATTGTGTTGAAGCTCCCGATGGGTCCATTCTTTTTTCCGATGATTCAAAGCACCGCATTTACCGCCTCCGCTATACGGGGAAATGAACGGAGGTGACGAGAAACTTTCCACGCCATGATGTGAAGGTGCTTCGGTACGCTTGCCACGGCCTGTCCGGTGGTTTAATAATGCCCTCTTATGTTGGATATTCGGTGGATTAGGGAGCATAGCGACGAGGCCAAGAAACGACTGGCCTCACGCCACGGTGGTGAGGATGCCAAGGTGGATGAGCTGTTGGAGCTGGATACAAGGAGACGTGCATTGCTCACCGAGGTGGAGCAGCTGAAGGCCGAGCGAAAGGCGGCGTCCAAGGAAATCGGCGCCTTGATGGGGCAAAAAAAACTCGAGGAAGCTGAAGCACGCAAGTTGGAGACCAAGGAGTTGGGCGATCGCATCACCCAGCTCGACAAGCAGGTCCATGAAACCATTGAGGCTCAGGATGCCATTCTGCTGGCGCTTCCCAACATGCCTCACCTCAGCGTTCCGGAGGGAGCCTCGGAGGAGGATAATCCGGAGATTCGTCGATGGGGCAGTCCTCTGAAGGTTGATTTTTCTCCCAAATCTCATGTTGAACTGTGTGAACAATTGGAACTGGTGGATTTTGCGCGAGGTGCAAAACTTTCGGGAAGTGGTTTCCTTCTTTACAAAGGATGGGGGGCCCGTCTGGAACGAGCATTGATCCAATTTCTTCTGGACCTTCACACCCGAGAGCACGGCTACACCGAAGTCTCTCCTCCATTTGTTGTCAGCCCGGAATGCATGACAGGGGTCGGACAGTTTCCCAAATTCTATGATCAGGCTTATGCCGTGCAGGAGGGGCAGGATGGTTCGACTTTGGGCAAGCTCTATCTCATACCGACTGCCGAAGCTCCGGTGGCAAACATCCACCGTGAAGAGTTACTCAAGGAAGAACAATTGCCTATCTTTTACTGCGCTTACAGCCCTTGTTTCCGTGCTGAAGCGGGCGCCGCAGGGGTGGGAACCCGAGGCATGATACGGGTTCACCAATTTGATAAGGTTGAGATGATCAAGATCGTCCCAGCTGAAGAGGGGTATGCGGAATTGGATCACATGGTCGCAAATGCCGAAAAGGTATTGCAGCTGCTTGGGCTTCACTATCGTGTCATCCTGCTTTGCACCGGTGATATGGGATTTGCCAGTGCCAAGACCTTCGACATCGAGGTGTGGGCACCGGGGCAGGGGAGTTATCTGGAAGTGTCCAGTTGCTCCAACTGTGAAGACTATCAGAGCAGGCGGATGAATCTTCGATACAAGAATCGCGAAGGGAAAAATGTGTTTCCGCATTTGCTCAACGGCAGCGGTACTGCCCTTGCGAGGCTTTTTGTGGCCCTGATTGAAACCCATCAACAGCAAGATGGATCCATTCACATACCGGAGCCTCTCAGGCCTTATCTTGGGGTCGATGTGATTCCTGCAAACTCATGAGATGGGTCACTGGCATCGAGGCTTTTGGATATGGTGAAGGGTGAGGCAAGTTCAACACGAAGCCTTCCCGCTTCGATGCACATCATGCAAGTCGCCGGGGAGTGTCTTCCATACTCCAAGACCGGCGGCCTTGCTGACATGGTCGGGGCACTGGCAAAGTCTCTGGCGGGTCAGGGGCATCGCATTACCGTGGTGACGCCGCTTTACAAGGCGTGTCAGCTGGACCTTGCGGAGACCACTCTCATGGACTGGGACCTCGAGATCTGGATGGGTGGAGACCTTATCAAGGGCCGCGTGCGTCACCTGGAAGTGCACTCCAATCTGCACGTCCTGTTCATCGAGCAACCGGAGTTTTTTGGACGCGAGGGTCTTTATGGAGAGGGTGGGGCTGACTATCCGGACAATTCCCATCGCTACACATTCTTTTGCAAGGCCTGTGCGAACCTGGCGCGTTATTGGCCCGAACCCCCCCAGCTGATTCATGTTCATGACTGGCAAGCGGCTCTGGTGCCTACCTTCGTGGATCACCAACACCTGTATGAGGGTTGGGCTTCACCTCCGAAAACGATCCTGACCATTCATAATCTGGCTTATCAAGGAAACTTCCCAGGTAAGACTTTTGAGCTTTGCCACTTGCCCGAGAGCTACTTTCGTCCTGAGACAGGGGAATTTTTTGGTCAAATGAGTTTTCTGAAATCGGGCATGGTTCACGCGGATGCTTTGACAACCGTCAGTCCCACCTATGCCAGGGAGATACTGACCCAAGACTCGGCCTGCGGGATGGAGGGAATCCTTAACCATCGGAAACAAGACCTCCACGGCATTCTCAATGGCGTCGACTATGATGATTGGCAAACCGAGAACAATCCCTTTCTCGACCATGCCTACGGGCCTCAACAGCTCGACGGAAAGGCGCAACAAAAAGCCCTGCTGCAAGCAAAGCTGGATCTGGTGGTTTCTGACAAGATCCCGCTTTTTGGTCTTGTCAGTCGGCTTGTGGATCAAAAGGGAATGGATATTCTTCTGCCGGCTCTCAATGCCACCCTGGATCGCGGTTTTCAGGTGGCACTTTTGGGGACAGGTATGCCTCACTATCAGGAGGCGCTTGAACGCCTGGCTTCTCGATTTCCCAAGCAAGTCGCTGTCACCATCGGTTACAGCAATGCCCTGGCTCACCAAATTGAAGCTGGAAGCGATTTTTTCCTCATGCCCTCACGCTTTGAACCCTGTGGCCTCAATCAGATGTACAGCCTCCGTTATGGGAGTGTGCCCATCGTTCGCAACATTGGAGGGCTTCGCGACTCGGTGACCGGGTTGCAGGAGGATCCCCGACAGGCTGACGGAATCAAATTTCAGGCATTCAGTGTGAGTGCCTTGATTGCGGCCGTGGAGGAAGCCTTGAAGTTATTTGAGGATCCACCTCGTCTCAAAGGGGTGAGGCAGCGCGGCATGCAGAAAGATTTTTCATGGGATCTGACATCGGGTGCCTATCTCGACCTGTATCGATCCCTGTTGAAGAAAAAGGCCTAAAGACTCTGATAGGAAGTTGCTGGGTCGCCCCCTCGCTGAGGGAAATCAGAGGTTGTCGGGGTGGGTCCGCTACGGAGTCTTTTCAGCGGGAGCAGGCGATTCCACATCGGATGCGGTGTCCTCTGGCCTGCCAGGTCTCTCACCTTCACTCCGGTGGGGGCCTTCATTTCTTCTTCTGGGCCCACCTTCACGGTTGGGGCCGCGTCCCATCCCTGGCCCGCGGGAGCCAGGGCCTCTAGAGCGCCTTGTCTTGATGATTTCTTCAAAGTCGGTCGCCTGCTCGTCGGTTAAATGCCCCTTGATGTTTGCATGGACCTGCGAGAATTCCTGCTCAATTTTGGGCCGCATTTCCTTCATGATGGCATCCATACGAGCTTGGCTTTCAGTCAGTAAGGTCGTGATGTTGGTGCGCTGGGTTTCGGTGAGCTGGAGGCGCTCCCCGAAACGTTCGATGAAATCATTCATACGTGGTCCGCGCGGGATGGGTTCCCTGCGAGTGCTCGGTCCCGGTTCCTTGCTGGAATCCGACCAGAAGAGTCCTGTCACCAGTCCTGCAGCGAAAATCACGGAAGTCGCGAAGATGATTTTCCAGGAGGCGTTCATCACCATGTCTCTTCAAGAGACTGCAATGGTTGGGCCATGGTCCATTGAAGCTCACTGGCCAGCAGTTCTTCTGAAGTGACCATGTCGGCATTGCCGTTGAGCGATGCCCAGAAGGTCGTGCAGAGCATCAGGGCCAGACAGGGCACCGTGGCTTTCCACAAACCCAAAGCCCAAAAAGTCCCTGCATCCACGGGGCGGATGGATTGAATTTGGGCCATGATCCGTTTTTCGAAGGCATAGGGCGAGGAGGGGTCCTCGGGTATCCTTCGAGCCGCTCGGATCAGGCGTTCAAACATGTCGTTGCGGTTTTTCATAGGTTTGGTCATTGAGTCAAGGAGTCTTTGTTGACTCCGTTTATTATTTAATAAGCATCCAGGTTGATTTTTTCCAGCAACTTACGCATTTCTTTTCGAGCTCTGAAGGCCCGCACCTTGACCAGAGCCGTGGACCAGCCGGTCAGTTGGGCGATTTCCTTGACCGATTTTCCCTCGATTTCCTGGAGGATCAAAACCAATCGAGAGGCCGGTTTCAAGGCATCCAAAAGGTTGTGGACGAGAGCTTTGGCTGCTTCCCTTTGATGGCGTGCATCGGTTTCATCCTCTCCGCATACTTCCAGTAAGTCGAAATCCTCTTTTTGAATGTCGGTGAAGGAAGCCATTCGGCTTCGCTGATGCTTCCTGAGGTAGTCGTAGCAAGTGCGAATGGCAATTTTTATGAGCCAATGCTCGAAAGGTGCGTCCATCCGGTAAGTATCCAATTTCCGGAATGCCTTGATGAAAATCTCCTGGACGATGTCCTCGACTTCGCTTTCCTTGCGCGCATACTTACGCGCTGTGGCAAAAACCCGTCCCTGATAAGTTCTGATGAGAGACTCAAAGCCAGCGGTGTTGCCTCCCAGGATGTCTGAAATGAGTGCTTCCTCCGAGGAACGATCCGAAAGCGGTGTCCCCAGGTGCGTCATTTCAGAGAATAAAACGCTGGCCTGCAATAGGTTACCTGTGAGTAGCATGGGCTTTTCCAAGGCGTTGACGGGTCGTTTCTTCGAAACACCGACTCCTTACTTTTTTTCAGACGTTTCACGAACTTCTTTGGTTACAGAGAGACACACTTTTATCGACCTTCCCCCAAGGTCTCGTAATAAGTGCGGACCAAATCGCTGTAGGCATCGGGCACTGGATCTCTGTCCACAGGAACAATGGCTTCCTTGGACGTCCTCTTACTGAGTTCCTCCTGAACGCGTTTTCGAACCTCGTAGAGAGGTTTTTCGATTTGGAGCTGGACCAGGTCCCATTTGGGTTCCTCTCCGCCATCCCGAGCTTCCCTGCGAATGGCTCTGGCTCGGTCTCGAATGGCTGCAATATCATTTTGCAGTTCAGGCACATCAACCATTTCTTCAGCCTCTCGCAAACCGTCGGTCCACTCACGGAAACTGTTTCCGCCCATGGGGCCTTGATCTGCGTTCGATCCTCCCTCGCCGCCGGTTCCCTGATTTCGCCAGGTTTGGGCCAGGGAGGAGCCGCCACCTCCCCCTCTCAGTTGCTGTGGTTCCTCACGAGTGTTGCCTTGGCCCTGGCCTTCGCTTTGGCCTTCGCTTTGGCCATCTTCCCGGTTGTTGCCTGCCATGGATGGGGACTCTTCTCCTTGTGAGGGAGATCCTTCTTCCTCGTCGCTGCCCGCACGAGCATTCCCGGGGCCGGCACCTTGAGTTTGCGATTCGCCGGGCGAGGCTGCGTCATTTGGGGAGGACCCATTTTCTGGAGTGCCGGTTCCATCGCTTGCGGAAGGGGCAGGTCCAGAGGCTTGAGCCAGTTCCTGATCGAGCTCCTCGGAAAGCTCATTGAGGAGGTCCCGGGCCCGTCGCAACCCCTCGATGCCGTCACCGAGGATACTTTCGGCAGCTTGTTCGATTCTCGTTTCAAGAGATTCGATCTCAGGATGAATCCGTTCCTCTATCTCTGCCGCTCGTTCGGCCATGTTGAGAAAGGAAAGCTGCTGGGTGGTCTCCAACAAACTGTCGATCTGATCGCTGTCGGTTTGACGGTAGGCTTCGCTGAGTTGGCGGGAAAGAAGCGGCTCGGCATCCTCTGCATCATCGCTGATCTGACGTATTTGATCCATGATCGACTTCAGCTCTTCCCTCTGAGCTTCGCTTAGTTCCATGGCCTCCCGTGACGCTGAGTTGGCACCGAGGGAAGGACGCTGTTGGTTGGATTGAGCCTCTTCCAGCTGGTCGCGAAGGGCGTCCTGGCGCTCACCAATGTCTCTGGCCTGTTGACGCAATGTCTGCATGGCTTGAGAAAATTGACTCGAATTCCGCTGTCTGAAGTCCTCCCGCATGTCTTCGAGCCCTTCTTGAGCCCTGGCTCCTGCGGCCAGCGCACTGCTGATTTCTTCATTTTCGATGGCTTCGGCTGCTTGTTGAGCTTGTTCGCGTATCTGGTCCAATTGGTCCATGGATTGCGCATTTTGTGGTTCTTGATCCTGGGCGAGTCTCTGGTTGAGCTCATCCATGTCTTCGAGCATGCGTCGCTGTTCGTCCCTGAGCCTTTTGAGTTCCCTCTCAAGAGCTTCCCGCTCATCTTGATTCTCGGCTTCCGTCAAAGCCGTCTGAAGTTCCTGCAGACGCTCGTTGAGGTCTTCCTGCCTGCGAGCCAGGTCTTTGAGGCGATTGAGGTTTTGCAGAGAGTCGTTTTGCTGGGCGTCCTGACTTCCTGTGGCCTGACTCTGGGTTTCATACCGGTTGTCTTCTTCGGTCAAGTCGAGCTGGTTGAGCTGCTGCTGTGATCTCCCGCTACCGCCGCCACCACCGCCACCTTGTCCCTGTGTCACGTTGGATTCATTGGGGCGTGATTTGAGAAGCAACTGGTAGGCCTGCTGCTCATGAACCAGTGCCTGAGCCAGGGATGGCAGTGATCGGTCATGAACGCCATCATACAAGGCATCCGCCGCCTGGCTCATGGCCTCTCTGGCCTGCTGCATCAGTTCACCGGCTTGAGAGGTGGCTGCTTGTTCCAGTAGGGCATCGGCTTGCCCCATGGCCTCTTCCTGAGAATCCAGAACGACTGCCAGGTCGTCGCTTTGAGCATCGGACAGGGCGCTTCCGGAGGCGGATCGACGGATGTTCCAGGTAGCGCTGATGATATCCTTTTGAAGCTCTGCCAGCTGCATGGCTGGATCCTGCTGCTGTTGCTGTTGTTCCTGCTGCTCCTGTTGTTGCGAATCCCCTGGTTGGCCTTGGCGGAAAATCTCCTCAAAGGGTCTGATTTCACCGAAGAACATGTCGGAATAGTGGCGTCGCAGGGATCCATCGGGGCCGATATCTTCTGCCCAAAGATAATAAGAGAGCAATCCGCCAGGAGTCAGTGAAAGGGTTTCCAGTTCGAGCAAATGCTCGATCGATTGTTTTTCCTTCGCGCCGGCCCCTTGTCCAGTCTCTACTTCAACCGCATCCAAGCCGCTGATCTGATAACCCACGCCATAGGCCTGGAGGCCGTAGTCATCCCAGACTTCGCCCTGGAAAGAAACTTCCTCCAACGCGGAGAATCTCTGATCGCCTTTCGGTCGAATCCATTTGAGACGGGGAGGGGCATTGGTCGAAACCCGAATATCCACTCTTGGAGGATTTTTGTTGCCGCGTCCGTCCGTATCCGTGAGCTGGAGGGCATATCGATGGCTGGCCTGCAAGGTCGTATTGAGTTGGAACACATGGCTCCTCTCGGGGTCGGGCGAAAGAGGGAAGAGCTCTCCCTGCTCATCCATCAGCAGGGCGCTTTGGATGGATTTGTTGATGAAAAAATCATAGGTCAGTGCCGAACCTTCGACAGCTGAAATACGCAGGGTGTCCTTGATAGTTCGGTCCTCCAGTCCGGTATACGACGGATACTGAAGGTGTGCATCTGCCTGTTCTAGTTTTGGGAACTCGAAGACACTCAGTTTGTAGGTCTCCGATTGAGATCCATCAAAGGTCACGTAGTAAGCGGTATCGGCAGAGACCGACATGAGACTGGCTCCAAAGAGTGGGTCCTCCATGCTGCGGTTCATGGGGATTTGTTTGGTAGGACCATCGGAAGGCATGATCACCAGAGACACGCTATCGGGTACCTTTTGGCCAAAACGTGCCGTAATGACCAGGGCATCGCCTTTCTCGATTTCGAGATGACCGGGTTCCACGAGCAACTCACCGACAAAAGCTTCTGTTGAATTTTCAGCAGAGCTGCTCTTATCCAGTGAGGCAAGCAAGTAGGCAGCCCAAAAAACCACCAGTAAACTGCAAAAGCGTATCATGCCTGAAAAAAAGAGTCTGAGATGGAACGGGTGATCCCACGGCTCTTTGAGATTGCTGGAGAGGGCTTTGCGAATGACCTGCTCCTGCAGATAGTGATACTTGCCGGTTTCAGGGTTGGGCTCCTGATCCAATGCCGTGATGAGCGTTGACTGCAGGGAGGGGTGCTCCTCCTCAATGCGCCGAGCCAAGTCTTGTACTGAGATGATCTGGCGCCTGTGGTGCAGCCAAACGGCGAAAGTCAGAAAGCTGCAGGCAAGAAGGAAGCCCTTCCAAAGCCAATCTCCGGAAAAGTTCCACAAGGGTGCAAGCCACGCAGCGATCAAGCCCAGCAGGCCCCAGGAAGTGAAAAGAATGGACAGCCTGCGCTTGAAACGGTGCTGCCGATGGTGTTTGAGAATCGGGTCGAGAACCTTGTGGATGGTGGGGTTAGCCATTCTGCGATGCATTTGATAGTGAAACCTCGAACCTGCCTGCGAGTCAGAACCCGCAGGGCCGGTGCCAGCATACGGACCTCAACGCCGTCAACGTTTCCATAAAGCCCTGCAAGAGCGCCGCGTATAGGTTTTAGAATGAACCCAAAGGTGGACGAATGCAATGGGTTTCAGCGAACAAACGTGTTGAACATCCCCGGGATAGAAACCGCAGATTATTCCGGTGTGCCATCTGTGTCGATAAAACGGACGCGGGTCTTCAAAACGGCAATCATTGAGTCGGTGAAGCCTTCCTTGCCTTGAAAGATGCGATCAACCAGTCCACGCATGAGTTCCTCGTATTCAGGCATTGCCAAGCGATCGCTCGCTCTCGCTTTTTCTACTCGTGTTTGATGACGCTCCCAAGCCAGTCGAGAGAGGTTGGAGTAACCCAAAGCCTGATCTTCCTCTCCAATGGAAAGGTAATAGAGGAATTGTCGCATCATGCCTTCGATGATGACTCGAGCCTGATTCATGTCAGCTTTGACAAGATTCTTTTCAAACCGATTGAGGGCGAATTCCTCCAGGCTCAAGCCTGCGGGCAATGAGTCTGGAAAGCGCTTCTTAAGCTCTGCAAACCAAAGCCCCGAGGTTTCCATCTGATGGTGAAGATAAAAATAATAGGTGGCATTTTGGAGGAACTCGGTATGCGCCCGGTCGATGGTGGAGTAGTAATCGGGATTCTCTTCCTCTTCCCTCACCTTGAGGAACATGGCATGGGTGTAGGGCGCTAAGCCCAGATTGGGGGCATATTCCAATTTTTGAGCTGACTCATTTTCGATGATACGACCTCGCTCAAACGCAAGGGCCATGCTCTGCCAGATAATTCTCCTCAGGAAATTTCTTTGACCCTGATGGGCATTCTCAAGACCGACCCAAGCCCAGTAAATCGCCTGTGACTCAGGCAGGCGCCAGTCAAAGGGGCCCAGGTTATCCTGAATGCGCTTCATGGTTTCGATCTCGAGGCCGAAGCGCGTTTTCAGCTGCTCCCGCTTTTGGACAATATCCGGATCCTGCGAGGCCAGGATGCCTTCAAGGTCTGGGCGTCTACCCAGTATTTTCCGAATTTCTGAAGCCCAACGTTCTTTGTAATAAAAATGGGCGGTGTCAAGATTAGCCCCCATTTTGTCCTGAAAAATCCATGCTAATTCTCGATAAATTGTCGTGGAATCCGGGTTGTAAACAATGGCTTCTTTCCTAAGGAGATTGACACCGCTCAAGATCCAGCGCCATCTTTCCTCCGGCTCCTCGAATTGTTTCGAAATGTTGTAGACCATGTTCCATGACTGAAAGGTCCAAACAGAGGGGAAAGTGGGTTGAAGTTTTGTAATCCAATCTGCTAGGGAAAGGGCTTCAAAAAACCTGCCTTCTTCTTGGAGGCGAGTCGCTCTTGCCCAAAGAGCATTGGCGATGATTCCCCTGAAGCCGCCCAGCGCAACACTTGAAAAAGCGAGCATCGGCGGTGCGTTATCCAAAGGTTCGAGGCGGGTGAGGCCCAGGTCGGATCGGATGTCATTCATCCGATCTTGTAGAAAGTGATTTAACAGTAGAGAAAACACGACTAAACAAGTCGCTAGCCACTTTTTAGATCCACGTGTCCTGGTTGCAGGCATTAGCTTTGATCCAGCTCCTTTTGGGTGAGTAAAAACATGCCCCAGGCACCTATTGGGGCAATCATTAAGCCAATGACAAGTGACAGATGAAGGAGCCAGTTGTAGGTGGGAATGCTCCTTCCGGTGACCAAACTCTCGATAGGGGCAATCGAACGTATGGTTTCGACAGCTTTGTAAAGAAAAGTGAATAGAGGGACAAGTAGCCAATCTAAATAATGCCAATGTCCTTTTCCTGTTTCTTCATTGAGCGTCGAAATTGTGCCGTCGATAGCGATGGATTTAAACAAATTTTCAGAACCAGCGACCAGCAAAAGTGTCATTATTAAGAAAGTAGCCACCGGTAGGGACGCAAAAGTTGCTGCCCACAGACCTACTGCAGTCAATAGGCTGAGCCAACATAGTAAAACCACCAAACCCTTGATGTAGTTCAAGCCGAAACCTCCATCGGGAAAAAGTATGATCAGTCCATCTTCCACCCTGAAGACCAGGCTCATGTCTGTGTAGTTCCTGCACTCCACTCTCAAGTTTCCGTCGGGGTCGATTAGATTTGCGGGAACCGACCATTCGTGGGTGGTCATGGGGGCCAAGTCGAGTTCCCTTTCCCATCGGGTTGGTAGGCTGGGGTCCCCGACAATCCATGTCATGGGGAAAGATGTGGTTTCGGCATCGGGTGAGGCATAAAATTTGACTCTTAATTGTAAAGTTTCATCCTCCATTTGTCGGACTTGATTTCCAATATGGATCGACCAAAGCCTCCGGTGGAGCGGTTTGACCAATTGATTCATCCATCGAACTTCCTCTGCCAATCGCTCTCTGACCGCTGCTGTGTCAATTTTGATTCCATGGAGTTGGTCTTTTCGTTTTTCAAAAAGTGCATTGATCTCCCTTTCCTCGTCGGGCGCCTTTTCTGATGCCGATGCTCTTGAAATGAGCACTACTTTTTTCAGCTGGGATTGTTCGTCTTGTGAGAGATCTCGAGCATGAAAGAGCAAAAGGGCATAAATACTCAGCCCTACCATTATCATCAGGAAAGTGTTTAGCGAACAAATGCCGAGCCACCGCCCGATCCAAATTTCCCATCGAGCAATGGGCTTGCTCGCCAAAAGGGTGATATGATGTTTCTCAAGGTCCTGCCCTAGAATACCGCATGATAACCAAAGTGTTGAGGCGGCTAGGAGAATGCCTGAGGTCATCAGACTATAAGAAAGCTGAACTTGAGCAAACATTTCCGCCGTCCCGTTGTGCCGAATGAGATACGGGATGGTGGTAATCGTCAGGCCCATTGTTAGCAAAAGCCAGGGAATTAGCTTGAACCTAAAAGCGGCCTTGATGGTCAGCCGCGATACGGCCCCAATACGTTGGATTGAGGATTGCATTATTTTAGCTCTCTATCCTCGAATAAAGCGATTGCTAGACCAAGAGAAATGCCTAGGCTCCCCGATGTGTAAAGAAAGGCATACATTAGGTAATGAATTGGAATTGAGGCTTTCAGAGCAAGTGCGTCCGCCATCCAGAAAAGCTGCCAATTTGGAATCAAGGAATATGCAATACGTGCCGACCAACTGCCTGCCTCAGCGTGACTGCCTAAAAAGTGGTCTGAAACCAATCCGCATAGAAAAAGGCACAAGCAAATAACCAAGGTGGGTATGAGGCCTAGGCGAGTGCTACAGGCTGTGGCGATGCCCGCTATCAGCCACAAAGCCATTAGAATCAGTAATATCGCATTAAGCATGCGGAAGTCGATATCCGTACCAAATGTCTGGGGCTTCCAATCTTTTGATAAGCAGTTGATGATTAGGAATCCGATGGCTATGCAACCCAATTGAGCATAAACGGTAAGCTCTACAAATGGTTTGCGGGCAAAAAAGTTGATTACCAAACCAATGACAAAGGCCAGCAAAATAGACGATGCCATGATTATGATTGCGGGGTAATCCGGCTTTCCATAGACATCAAATGCCATCCGCGTAGCCAGAAGGGCACTCAATCCTCCTACACTGCACTGCACTGCGAGGGCTCCTGCCAGCCCGGTAAACTTGGCAAGAATGAAGGACATTCTTCCAACGGGCTTGGAAAGCACTACAAGCGCAGTCCCCGAATCAACCTCCTGTCCGATGGAGCTCGAAGCTCCCACGACAGAGGTCAACAAGCCACAGAGAAAAAGCGTCGCTAGCACACCACTGTGAACCATGGAGGCGTCTTCTTCCGCACCGGCGTAATAAAGGCTCGCAAGGAAGAGCATGAAGACACTGGAACTGACCATCAGAACCAGGTAAATGGGCTGACGAGTCAACTCTCTGAAAGTGTTGCGTGTAATGGTCCAATAAACACTCATTTTCCTTTCAACCTCACTATCCCGATCAGCCGTATCTCATAGACCAGGGTCTGCTCATTCCGGCAAAGGCTTCCCCTTGGTTTCCGGCGCCCACCAGATCACGATCATGCCCACCAGGTAAACCAGAGTGATGACCGCACCCATGCGGGCGTAATCGCCGTCAAAAACGGCTACCAGTTGGCCACTGCCGATGGCGCAGCCTGCCGC
>Ga0310343_10000260_pt1 | contig 25067 bp, 17 predicted proteins | sample HC15DNA2025_MG_FD_203519 | JGI IMG/M metagenome (GOLD analysis project Ga0310343, IMG submission 203519) | Marine microbial communities from station ALOHA, North Pacific Subtropical Gyre - HC15-DNA-20-25_MG | ecosystem: Environmental > Aquatic > Marine > Oceanic | place: Pacific Ocean: North...
AATTGTGCAGTTGGTAAAAAGGTTGCAATCTCCCATTCTGGTGCTTTTACTTCTGCGAACTTACTTTTTACATGTTCAGTCAAATAATGTTTGATACATGGTTTATAGAATTCTAAACTTGAAGTACTTGCAAGAAGTTTTACGGTCAATTCAAATTTTGCATCTTCACTCTTTTTACTTGTGACATTATCCATAAGTGCATCAAGAAATTGAGCACGAAGTATAGGTGGTAGATAGTGTAAGTTTAATCCAAGAAAACCACCTTTTGCGGGTTTTAATATAATTGACAAAGGAAACCTATCATAGTATGGTAAGGTCTCTTTGTATTTCGGGTCATAAAAAAACATTTGCATAGAACCGATAATTCTACGACCACCCCTTTTTAAAGGTTCTTCTTTCATTAACTCGTCACGATTTATACCACGCATAGTTTGTGCTTTTTTCATAAACCATTCTCTACTCTCTTTAGTTCTTGGAGTAATCTGATTTCTAAAAGCCGCAAGTTCTAACTTCTGGAATATATTTGACATACTTCTATTTATACTTATTTTTTCCTATTTGTGAAAGGTTTTAGTGGTTTCATAGATTTTGGTAGAATACCCATAGACTCTAAAGTTTTTTCCGTCCAGATTTGAAACTCATACCCATTATCCTTTGCAAACTCATTAGCTGCGTCCCACTTATTCATATTCCTTACATATGTTGCGGCCTCATTAATAAATGTCTTGGTTCTTCTGCTTCCCTTTCTGGGTGGTTTGGTTTGTGAGTCTGGTTTTATTTCTACAAGTATGGTCTTACCTTCTTTAAATGTTATTTTTAAATCAAGAAAATATCTATGATATCTTTTATCTACTTCATAGAAATACGGAACAACAACTTCTTCGGAACTCCATGATTGTACTTTTGGATTTTCATCACACCAACGAAAACAATTGCGTTCCCATAAAGAACGAAAGATGACATTCTCATAATCACCTTTATATTTTTTTGTATTTTTTACTTTATATCTTCCTTTGTATGTCTTCATTCGTGTATAAATAGAACTATAAAGTATTTATAGGAAACATACATGGCAGACAAATCAAAGAACTTCGGGAACAAAGTCGCAAACTTCGGAAAGAAATTTATCGGTGGTCTATTATTTGATGACCTACCAGAAGCGTCAGAAGTATCAGAAGCAGACAGACTCGAATATCCTTTACATGATACTCAAGATTATAAGTCTTGTATTGAGTTTGGAACAATACAAGAAGAAGGAGTTGATTTAAAATCTTTAATAGGTTTTGGTTCTTTGTTTGGTAAGAATGAAACCATAGAAGGTGAAGATGAAGACAATGGTAATGGAAATGGTAATGGAGTAGATATAAAAACTCCACAAGATGTAGATGATACTCAAGGAAAGGGTGATGATGTACAACCTATTTTTGGTATTGGTAATACTAATGATATAAACCCACAAATATTAAAAAAATGTAAAATGTATTTACCAGCTGCAATTCCTTTTCGTGATACTGCATCATATGAAAATGCAGATTTAGGTATGGCGGGTGGAATTGCGGAAGCGGGGGGTAAAGCGTCAGAAGGTTTAATACAGTCTTTATTTTCTGGTGTTGGTCAAACAGCTGCAGCTGCATTTGGTGGTAGTGGTGGAGAAGGTTTGGGTAGACTTGCAATGACCAAAATAAGTGTGTCAAAATATTTAGGTGGAGAGGGAACTGCACTTGCAGTAAAACAAGCTGCGGGTGTGACTATGAACCCAAACACTAGGTCATTATTTAAATCAGTTGCACTTCGAGAGTTTGCATTTCAATTTAAATTTATCCCGTTGTCAAAACAAGAACACGATACAGTAATAAAAATTATCGCATTTTTTAGAAAAGAGTTATATCCAGAGGATATTACTGTTAATGTTGGAGAACAAAAAGCATCGATTGGTTATAAGTTTCCAAAAAGATTTAAAATAAGAATATTGTATGACGAAAAAGAAAATCTAAATACACCGAGAATATTACCTTGTTATCTACGTGATGTGACAACTACTTATAATCCTTCTAATCAATCTATGCACGCTAATGGAGAGTTTGGTGAAATAGATATGTCTCTTGCGTTTACAGAAACAAGAACACTCTCGAAAAAAGATTTAACTGAAAAGGGTTTCTAATGAGTGGTACTAAATTTTTTGAAAACTTTGAATTTGTTCAATACTCTTTTGGTAATAGAGAAGACCCCGTTTTATTCAATAATATAACTCAATATGTAGATATTATTGATAAAATAAAACAAGAAGTATCGTTTCTAAACAAATATACAATTGTCGGGGGAGATAGACCAGATAGTTTATCACAGAAACTATATGGAACTACTGACCACTATTGGACATTCTATTTGATGAATGATGACCTAAGATATAGTGGTTGGCCTGTAGATACCAATGGTTTATTAGAAGCTGCAATATCCAAGTATCCAAATAGAACGATAGTGACTGCAGATGATATTGGTGCATTGTTCCCAGTAGGACAAGTAGTAGAAGGTACAACTTCTGGTACAACTGGAACAATCATAAAAAGAAATTTAGATTTAGGACAACTTATTATTAAAACAACAAATGGAACTAAATTTACTGGTGGAGAACAACTTAGATATACAGATTTAAATGGAGTAATTCAAATATTAACAACTACTAGTGAAACAGAACAATACAATTCAATACATCATTATGAAAATACAAGTGGGGTACAAGTAGATGTTGACCCACATAATTTAAATACTAGTGGACTTGTTCCGATTACTTTCCGAGAAAGAATGGAAGCAAAAAATGACGCTTTGAAACAAATAATTACAATCAGACCAGACTCAATTGACACGGTTGTTTCTGAGTTTAACCGTATGTTGAAACGATAATGTTATGTCAAAATCTTCACAATTTTCTATAACTAAATGTCAGATAACCGCAGATAGACTTGGTGGTTTTGATAAGAAGTTTTATGATGTCAAAACTCAAGTAATAGAACTTAATATTTTTGAAAGTTTAGAGAATGCGTTTTTGTCTGGAACTATTTCAATTATTGATGATAAAGGTTTGTATGACATAATAAACTTTGACGGTACTGAAAGAATTAAAATTGAAATTGCGGGTATGGGTAAAGATGTTGACCCAGTATTTGAAAGAACCTTTATTATGACTGGTATTGATAACATGGTTAAAGCAAAAGATAATGCAAGTGTTTTCGTCTTTGGATTATTAGATGAACATGCATATATCTCAGAAGTACAAAGACTTAGAAACTCTTATCGTGGTACATTATCAGATATTATTGCAAAAATATCCGCACAATCACTTGACAAAGACATAGATGTATCGTATACTTTGGACGCAAACGAACAAATCATTGACTCGGTACAGACTGAAATGCGAGTCATTGTTCCTAACCTACCACCAATGCAGGCTATGAAATGGTTGTTATCAAGAGCAACCACAAAAACGGGTTCTCCATTTTATCTTTGGTCAACTGTTCACGATGACAATCTAAGACTTGGTAATTTAGATGTTATGTTAAAACAACCAGCATTTAATAGTAAACTACCTTACACTTATAATAGTGCAAACATTAGTACTGCAGAAACCCAAACTGATTTTGCACAAGGATTTACAATAAAGGCTATTGATGAAAGAGGTTCAGGAGATACTTTAACTCTTGCACAAGCGGGTAGTATAAGTGCAGACTATTGTGTCACTAATTTAAATACTGGACAGATATTCATGAAGAAATATGATATCGATACTCTACTGACTAATTTAAATAATGAAGGTACAATTGACAAAAGATTTCAGAATGTTTTTGACGATAAGTTTAAATTAAAAGATAAACCTATAAACGAATATCGTAGTTCTATCATACATAACATAGTATCAAGTGGAACATATGGAGAATATAAATCATATCACGATGAATACGATAAACCATTACATCTTAAAAAACTAGAAAGTAATGCAATCAAAAATTTATTATTTAAAAATATGAGAACTGTTGTAGTTCCAGGCACTGCATTCTTTGTGGGTAAAGCTGCAGTGGGTGATATTGTTAATTTAAATATAAGAAACGATAATACTGAAAACCCAACGAATGAAGACAATGCAATTGACCAGAATAAATCTGGACATCATCTAATACATGATTTAAGACACACCTTTAGAGAAACTTCACATGAAGTGACTATGACTGTATGTAAACTTGAAAGAAAAGGAACTAAAGAGTCCAAGTTAGCAGGTAGGGGTGCGAGAGTTGTATCAGAAATTAAAAAGAACTCTAACTCTCAAAGAGCAATACTAAGGGGTAAAAGAATAGTATGAGTTTTGATAATCCCATTCAAAGTGAGTTTTATGGAGATAATGTCCGTTGGTTTATTGCAACTGTCATAGATGCAAGTCCACCTTTTGGTTTTGAAGGACGAGTAAAGATAAGAATACACGGATTACATTCTCCAGAGACATACTTATTACCACAACAAGATTTGCCTTGGGCCCAATGTGTTCTTCCTACTACCGAAGGTGGAATGTCTGGTATTGGTAAAGTACCTAAACTACAACCAAACGCACTAGTCTTTGGTTTCTTCATGGACGGAATGCAATCACAAACACCCGTTGTAGTCGGTTCATTACCACACATAGAGATACCCACATATTTACAAGACCAACAACAAAATGAAGATGTTGGAGACGATAGTAAACCTTCAAATGTATTTCAAAGTTTTGCGGGTTTCTTTGCACCTAAATTTGATGTTGATGATGAAAACAATATTTCTACTGGAAGACAACTTGCATTTGGTGGTAATCAGGATAGTCGAGTGAAATACGCAGTTCAGTTCTTCATAAATATAGGATACACAGAAAACCAAGCACTTGCATTGACTTCTGGTTTGTTTGCAAAATCTGGTATGGCTACTGGTGGGTCTGGTCTTTGTGATTGGGAAGAAACTAGGTTTAGAAGATTAAAAATGTTTAGTGATTTGTTTCATAGGTTTACCGTGCAAGTATTTTTTGTTGCATTTGAATTAAGAACTTTTAAAACAGATGCAAATATAAAATTACTTGCAACAGAAAAACTCGATGCAGATGACGGTGCATGTCAGGTAGTTGCAAAAGATTATCTTGATAGTAGAAGTATAAAGGAACGAGAAGAATTGATTGGTTTAATAGAAGATAAAGCAAGAGAGTTAAAAGAAGATAATGGCTAACACTCCAGAAAGAACAAGAAGAAATCTACAAGGTCATATAAACAAACACCTACAAGGTTTAAGTAGAGAAGATGCACAGTCTGCTTTAGAACAAGGAGACTTTGAAGAAGTTCGTGAAATACTACAGTTTGAAAGAAATAACATGGTAAATAAGTATTGGGACGATTTAGAGAAAGAAGGTTATGATGTTCCAACAGAAATTGAACCACTTGAAATTACAGAGTCTTATACGAATGATGTAAATCAAGGTGAGGGTGCAATGCAAATTGTACCAGAAGAAGCATTCTCTACCGAAACTTTAATAGACCCTAAGAAAGAATTACTTACTGCGGGAACGGTAAACTTTACTAATAACTTTGCAACCATAACAGACGGTACTGGAACACCCACTGCAACAATTACTGGGGGAGATAGTAATCAACCCATATCTGATATAGTTGGTGATTTAACTGGTATGCCTTCATTAAAAACTGAAAAGAAAAAGTTTGGTATGAATTTAGTGGGTTCATCAAGTCCAGAAGGTATCAAAGCCGCAATGGACAAAGGTCAAGATTTATTAGGTAAAACAAATGATGCAATCAAGACAGCACATGATGCGGCTGGTGGTCTTAAGTTTGTAAAAAATAATTTAGGAGATGATGCAAAAAACAAAGCACTGTCTGCAATTAAAAGTAAAATAAGTGGTTTACCAGATGTCAACAAAGCACTTCCTAATCCAGAACAGTTAGCAGAAAGTATTGAAAATCAAACTGGTAATAAACTATTAACTGCAAAGACTAAAGTTGCAAAAGCAAAACTAACAAAGATTGCATCTGTAGTTGCACTAGTAGGAACTGTAGCTGCATTCAAAGATAAGTTATCAGGTTTTGTTGATAAAGCAAAAAGTTTTGTAAAAGATAATTTAGCTAAAGTTGCAACTGGATTGATTGTTGGTGGTGTTATACAAGATATTGCAGAAAAAGTCAATAGTGGTATTAAAAACAAAGTGACTGAAAACTTAGGTGCAGAACTACCTGCTAAAGTACAAGAAAAGATTAATGAAAAAGTTGCAAAAGGTGATAAAAAAGGTGCAGCTGAAGAGATTAAAAAAGCCACTGGTAAAATAGATGCTGAAGGTAAACCTACTCCAGAAACTAGTCAAGATGACTTAGACCGTATTGATGATTTAGCAAATGAATTAAATCCAACTATATCAGGTTCATTAGTTAGAGATGCAGATTTTTATGGAGAACCAGTAAAACTGGGAGATAATATACCTAAGTGGGCTGGAGAAAGAACTGGAGATGAAGCATTTACTTATGTCGCATCTGTAGAAGAACTTAATTCAGAAATGATGTCAATTTCAAGACGCATTTCAGAAGTAATAATACATGCAACTGAGACCGCAGAAAATAAAAATATAGGTTCAATTGAGATAAACAATATACATAAACAACTTAAACATGACGGTATTGTTTATCATTATGTTATAAGAAGAGACGGTAGATTACAAAGAGGTAGACCCGCAGACCGTGTATCTGAACACACTGCGAAGGAGAGTCATAATAACTTCTCTTTGAGTGTTGCATTGGTTGGTGGAATAAATCTTCCTACGGGTGATGTAAACCCCTTAGATAACCGTTCTGAGACTGCATTCACAAGAGAACAATATACCACACTCGAAAGATTTTTAGAAGCATTTTTTATGAAGGTGCCTGGTGGACTGGTATTTGGACACAATGATATAGAGATTGATGAACTAGACCCATACTTTGATGTAAAAGATTATGTCGAAAAAACCTTTAGAAAGACTTATGATAGAGTAGGTAATACTTTTGAATTTGAAGCACTAGACCCAGATGACACGGAGATAAATAGTTAGTCATGACTACTAAGAAAGACAATCTAGAAAATAGACTCAAACAACTTGGAGAAGGACAAGAGGAGAGTATCGGAGTACCCGAAGACGGTTTTCAAGACCCAACTGGTGAGTATCCAAAAAGAGATTACAACTTTGGGTCAGGAATAAACAAAGCTGCAAGGGGTACAAAGGTAAATGACCTTTATGTAAATGGTGGTGCAGAAGGTGTCCCACTAAATATTGAAGAACAAAGACCTTCTCGTTTTCCTTTTAATCAAGTAGATGAAACTCCTTCGGGACATGTTGTGGAATATGATGACACGCCTGGTGGGGAACGTATACTAATTAAACACCGTAAAGGTGCGGGTGTAGAAATGCGAGCAGACGGTTCGGTAGTTATTTCTGCAGTCAATAATAAAGTAGAAGTGACTGGTGGAGACCAAACTCTTATTGTTGAAGGTCATGGTAGTTTGGTATATAAAGGTAATTTAAATCTAACCGTGACTGGAGACTACAATGTTGATGTCGGGGGTAATTATAATGTGCAAGTTGGGGGTAATCACATAGAAGGTATCTCAGAGAACCATAGAACCTTTGTGACCAAGAATTCTGAATATGTGACCAAAGGTACTAAGTCAACCAAAACAATTGGTAAACACACCGACATTATGTTATCAGATAATAATCAATATGTCAAGGGTAATCAAAGAAACTGGATAGAAGGAGAGAATGAGATTGCAGTAGAGAAAGATATGTTTGTATCTGCAAAGACTTCTCTTGCAATGACTAGTGAAGTATTTAACGCAACGGGTATTAAACAAGTATCTATCTTTGGAATGAAAGGTTCGATAGGTGGTAAGAATGTAAACTTTACTGGAGATGTCTTTATGGGTAATGCGGGTGCAAAACCGTTTACCAGTGGTGCATCATTCTACGGGTCTTTTCATGGACAAGCAACGGAGTCTATCTTTGGATTGTTTGCATATAAATCTGAACGTGCTAAGTTTGCAGAAGTATCTGATTTAACACACTCACAATCATATGCAGAGGCCGCTACATCTGGTAGTACACTTGGACATAGTGGTGGTGCTCCAGATATTGCAATAGACCAAGAAACTAACAAACCATTAGGGCCACCACCGATACCAGATATCGTTGCAGCTTACGGAACAGTTGGAGAGTTTGCAATACGTGATATATCAATTGATAATGAAGACAAACTTAAAAATGCACTTGACTTTAGTGATGACTATCTAGGGTTCTTTGATAGACACCCAACAACTCAGGAGATTAGGTCAAAACTCAGGACAGAAAGTAAAAGAGATGAACTTCTGGGACAAATGGTTGCGGAAGGTAGAGTGAGTAAAACATCATTTAGAACAAAACCAAAACGTATTGGTAGAGTCAGTGGTATTGAACCAACATCTAGGTTTGGTTATACTGCGATAGGTAATGCAATGGAGAATAGGGGTAAAAGGTTTACTCCGAAAAAACGATGAGCATATTAGTAGTAGACCCAGTATATAATCCTAATTTAGTTGCAACAATTACGTCTGCAACAAAGTTAGGGCCTGGTATAACCATTGCAAAGTTTCTTGGTGCATATGGAGATAGAACATCTTTTAATCACATAGGTACTAAGAAAGAAAGAGAAGCGATTGCAAGACAACTATATCTACAAGCAGAAATGATGCGTATGATAAATGGTAATATAGATTTATTCAACAAAGTAAGATTGGTGGTAAGTGAAGGTATTTATCGTGCAGGCCCAGATGAAACTCTATCAGGTGATACTCTTGCAAAGAGTAAAGGTGAATTAGTATACTATCAGGTGATTGGTAATGACGGTATTGTTGATTTGGAAACAACATTTGATGTTGCAGAATACTGGAAAGACTATGCAGACTATGGTGAAATAAGATTAGACTACGACTCTTATAATCCAGATAATACTCTTACTGCACAGATTGGAGTGCAAATGCCTACTATCGGAGAGGACTTTAATGTAAACTTTACCAGAATGATTAAAACTTTCTTCAATGGTAAACTACAATCTGACGGTGAGTTTATTGAAGTATTAGAATACTTTGATAGAAACGATAGAAGAGTACAAAGAAACTTATCCAGTAAAATTACTTACGATACGTCTGGTCAAAGTTCACATGGAAGAACCCTACAGAACCAACCACGAAATTTAGAGAAACAATTAGAAGCAGAAGAGACTATTGACAATCTTGCGGATACTCGTCCAGTAGGAAGTGGTCATGAGTTAACTAAAGTTCCAGAAAACTTAGATATAGTACAAGAGTCAGTAGAAAATGTAGAACAAGATACAAAAGAAGTTTTAGCTGGAACAAGAAAATTAATTGACGGTAATACTGGTTTAGAAGTAGACCCTAATTCAAAAAGAGGTCAAGAATTAATTGATGCAAATAGAAAGTTAGAACAAGCACAGGCTGACTCCCGAAGAAGAGAACTTGCAAGACAACGAAGAGTCGAAGAAAAGAGATTAGCAAGTTTAACTCCAGAACAAAGAAGAGAAGAAAAAAGAATTGCATCATTCTATGATAGTATTGACGGAAGTTTAGGTGGAGACGATGAAGAAGATTTATAACGATAAAATAACCAAACGAGTATAAATAGATACATGGGAAACGCATACGCAAAAGAAGACCAAGGCGACTTAAATGTTTTTAACATTTCTACCAGTCGTTCATCTAACTATAAAGACATTGATTTGTTCTTCAAAGCGAAAGGAACAAGTGGTGATATATTTAAAAAAGAAAATGCGGCCGCAGTAAAACAATCAATCAAAACTCTACTTTTAACAAATAAATTAGAGAAACCTTTTAATAATGACTTTGGTGGAGATGTACAAGGTAGATTGTTTGGACTTGCGGTTGATAGTACTGCGGGGGAAATAAAAGACCAGATATTGTTTACTATATCTAAGTACGAACCCCGTGCAGAAGTATTAGATTTAATCGTCACAATTGACCCAGATAGAAATTCACTACATGTAAATGTAGAGTTTAAAGTAATTAATACTGGTCAAATTGTAGAGTTTTCTACAGTAATCGAAAGGATAAGGTAATATGGGACAAACAACAATTAAATCAACCGCACTAGATTTTCAAGCAATTAAGAATAATCTAAAAACATTTCTTGCACAAACAGACGAATTTAGTGATTATAACTTTGAAGCATCTGGTCTTTCTAATATACTAGATGTTCTTGCATATAACACACATTTCAATGGATTGATTGCTAACTTTGCATTAAACGAGTCTTATCTCGGAAGTGCTCAGTTAAGAAGTTCTATTGTCTCACTTGCAGAAGGTATTGGTTATGTACCAGACTCTAAAAACTCTTCTCAGGGAGTTATTAATATGTCAATCAGTCTTGCGGGTGTTTCTGGTAGACCGAACAAAGTCACAATTCCAAGTGGTTTTAAATTCAACTCAACTGTAGATGATATTGCATATGAATTTCAAACACAAGAAGAAATATCTGCAACCGATGACGGTGCGGGTGCATATAAATTTACTACAGTAGACGGTAGTGAAAGTATTAAAGTATTTGAGGGAACTGCAACAACTAAAACCTTTTTAATTACTGGACAGACCGAAAACTTTGCATATATTATTCCAGACGAAAATATGGATATTGATACTGCAGTTGTTAAGAACTTTGAGACTGCAAGTGGAACAACCTTCTCAACCTTTACTGATTTAAGAAACGCAACCAGTTTAACAGAACTATCAAGAATTTATATACTTAGAGAAAGTCCAAACGGAAACTTTGAATTAAGTTTTGGAAACAAGACTACTTTAGGTATATCACCAGTTGCGGGAAACAAAGTCACAGTTGATTATCTATCTGTAAAAGGTGCAGATGCTAATGGTGCAAAGGTATTCGCACCACAACAACAAGTACAAGTAAATGGTGTTGGATATACTGCATCTGTCACAACAGTATCTAATTCTTCGGGTGGTTCTGAGAAAGAAACTGTAGAGTCTATCCGAACTACTGCACCATTTCAGTATGCAACTCAAAACAGAGCTGTGACTGCAGATGACTATGCAACCTTAACAAAAAGAAACTTTAGTTCTTTAATCAAAGATATAAAGGCATTCGGTGGACAAGATGCACTTGAACCAGAATTTGGTGTAGTATTCTTATCATTACTATTCAACGATAGTATCGAAAATGATACCGTAAGTGGTGATGCAACGAAACAAGAAACCAAAGATGCAATCGTGGATTTACTTAAAGATTTATCCGTTGCGTCTTTTGATATCAAGTTTATTGACCCAATTAAGACTTTTATTGAAACTACTACATTCTTCCAGTTTAATCCTAACTTAACAAGTGAAAGTGAAGCATCTATTAGAGCAAATATAGAAAATGAAATTTCATCTTATTTTAGTGATAAGACTGGTAAGTTTGGTCAATCATTCAGAAGGTCTAATCTATTAGCATTAATTGATGAAGTAAGTCCCGCAGTTTTATCTTCTCGAATGAATTTAAAAGTACAACAAAGATTTACTCCAACACTTACTGCAGTAGAAAATCATAGTTTAAAATTTCCAATGGATATTGCAACCGCAGACGATGTAAATAGAATAGTGACTTCTTCTGCATTTAACTTTAACAATCAAAGTTGTAGTATCCGAAATCGTTTGGGTTCTACGATACTAGAATTATTTTCAAATTTAACGCAAGAAGTTATTGTTGATAATGTTGGTTCTTTTAGTGGAGATACAGTTAGTATAACTGGATTACAAGTAGATAGTATTGTCACTGGAGATACATTTGTTAAAATAAGTGTAGTACCCGCTAACCAATCTTTTGTGACACCATTGAGAGAAAATGTAATTGAGTTTGATGCAATCCAATCATCTGTCACTGCAGTTGAAGTAGACTCGAGTGTAATAAACTAATATGGGACATAAAGTAGACGATACTCTAAGAGATGATAACCGTAGAGAACTTGCGTTTCCTACGGGTCGTGATGTAGAGAAAGTTCTACCAGACCATTTCAAAACTGAATATCCAAAATTTGTCTCGTTTTTAAAAGAATATTTTCACTTCGAGGACAGTGACGGTTCTCCAAGTAGATTAGTAAATGATTTATTTTATGCAAGAGATATCAATCAGGTAGACGAGTCTCTATTATCTTATATAGAAGATGAATTGTTATTAGGACAAGCATACTTTGAAGGATTTATTGATAAAAGAACAGCCGCAAAATTCTCACATAATTTATATAGTACCAAAGGTACTAAGTTTTCAATACAACAATTTTTTAGAATGTTCTACGGTATTGATGTAGAAGTAGACTATCCTAAAAAAGATGTTTTTACTGTAGGTTCATCTAACATAGGTGCGGAGTCAATTAAGTTTTTAACAAACGATGAATTGTATCAAACTTTTGCAATACGAATAATTAGTGAACTATCACAAAAAGACTGGGAAAGACCCTACAAGTTATTTGTTCACCCCGCTGGAATGTTTGTTGGTTCAGAAGTAAGATTAGAAAATACTGGACTTCTTGGTACATCTTCACCATTATCTATTGTAGACTCAGATGCGGGTTCAATTGATGTGGTAGGTTTCAACACTGCGTTATTCAGTCAAGTTAACCAATTTGCACCAGAAGTCACTGGTCTTTTAGACAGTGGTGGTACAACTCTAAGAGTTATCATCGATGATAATCTAATTAGTTCACTTGCAACTGCAAGTATCTCAGATGTACAGAAACAATATGCAACAATGAGAGCCGCAGAATTAAGAACAAGTCCTACATTTGATGCGGACTCGAATGGTGCTGGTACTGCAACAACTAACTTTGAGATAGACTTTAGTAATGAATTTACAATAGAAACATTTGACCAAGACAAATTTGAAACTTTTTAAGGATTAGGTTTATAACTTGTATAAATAGGACATAGGAAATAAAATATGGGAAAATCAGTAATCAATAACGGAAGTAGTGCGAATGACGGAACGGGTGATACTCTCCGTGCGGCTGCAACCAAGATAAACGATAACTTTACAGAAATTTATGCTGTATTGGGTGGAAAGACCGCAACTGATTTATCTGCAAGTGCAGCTACTTTAACTACTAAGATTACTCTTAGTGACTCTGCAACTGGATTAATTAGATTTGAAGGTACAACTGCAGATGCACACGAAACTACTTTACAAGTTGTAGAACCAACTGGAGATAGACAGATAGTATTTCCAAATGCAAGTGGTAATGTAGTATTAGACTCAAGTACAAATACCCTAACAAACAAAACACTTACTAGTCCAACAGTCAACACACCTACAATAAATGCACCTAAGATTTCTGGTTTATCTGGGGGTGGTGTATTACAAGACTCTTCGGGTAATGAAGTATTAGAATTAACAAAAACTGCAAGTGCAGTTAACCACATCAACCTTACTAATAACGCAACCAGTAATAATCCAAAGATAACCGCAAAAGGTGGAGACACTAATATTGGTTTAGAATTAGAAGCAAAAGGAACTGGTAAAATTATACTAAATAATTCACATGTTCTTAAACAAGAAACAGTAAACACGGGTTCTAATGAAGCATTGTCTTTATTACTTCCATTTACTGAAATAACAAAAGGTACTGCGGGTACATATAGTATCGCAGACGGAGTTGCTGGACAAGTTAAATATTTAGTAAATAGTGGTGCTGGTAATGCAGTTATCACTCCCGCAAATTTTGGTGCGGGAACTACTTTAACATTACAACAGAATGAAACTGGAACATTAATTTTTGACGGAACTAACTGGCAAATACTTGCAACCTACGGTGGTGCAGTCGCATAAGGAGAATAAAAGATGACCGCAACAATAACTAGTCCTTTGAGAAAATTTATTTTAGACGAAATCAAAGGTAGAAAAGATAGTAATGGAGATAAGTTCTTTGCAGCTATTGGTCGTTCACAAGAGTGGAATGCAACAGATGTATCTCCTACACCAGACGGGTCTTATCACGAGGAAAGAGATTTTAGAAACAATATGCAATCAGTTAAATTAATAACTGATGCATCTTTTGTAGTTCCAAGATATAACTGGTCATCTGGTACATTCTATGATGCATATGATGACCAATCAACTGGTAATTCAAGTGCATACTATGTAATCAACTCAAACCAACAAGTATATATGGTATTGAGAAAATCTATTTCTAACACTGGAGTTGCAATCGCATCTACTGTAGAACCAACGGGTAATACTACGGGTACACCTTTTAAAACATCTGACGGATATGTTTGGAAAATGGTATACAGTATTAGTTCTGCGAATGCAAACAAATTCCAATCTGCAAACTTTATACCAGTTGAACTTGTTAAGGGTCAAAATGATAGTGCGGATATTTCTGTTGGTGATAGTGGAAGTTATTCTGCAGACCAACTCGCACAAGCAGTAATTCAAAAAAATGCAGTGGACGGTCAAATTGTGGGATATGCAATTGATAATCCAGGCTCTGGTTATAATTCTGCACCAACTTTAACAATTACGGGTAATGGTACAAATGCAAAAGCAGTTGCAACCATATCTGGTGGTGCAGTGGTTAAAGTCACAACAGATAGTGATAGTGCTGGCGGAATAGGAATTAGTACAACAAACTTTGGTACTGGGTATGACTTTGCTTCAGTTGCAGTAAGTGGTGGTTCACCAGACTCAGCTGCAATAATCAGACCAATCCTAGCAACCGCAAATGGTGGTTTTGGAAAAGACCCAGTAAAAGATTTAAGAAGTAATGCACTCATGTTTAATGCAAAACCTTCGGGTGCAGAAAGAGCAGACTTCTTTATAAACCAACAATTTAGACAAGTAGGTCTTCTCAAGAACCCTACAAAACCAGACGGAACTGCATTTGATAGTTCAACGGGTAATGCACTAACAGTTCTTAACTTTGCAACTGTAAGTACTCCATTTGAAAAAGACCAAGTAATAACTGGTGGAACATCTGGTGCGAAAGCAATTATAGATTTTGACTCTACTGGTTCAACTGGTGTATCTGGGGGTGCTTTGTTCATTCATCAAACTGATAGTAATGGATTTACATCTTTTACTACGGGAGAAACAATTACTGCATCTGGTGGTTCTACTGGTGTACTTCTTGGTAGTAGTAGACACGACAGTTCTCCAGAAGTAGACCCACAATCAGGTGAACTATTGTATATTGATAACCGAAGTGCAATTACAAGAGCAAGTGGTCAAACCGAAGATTTGAAAATTGTAATACAAGTATAGGAATAAAAAATGTCAACAACTTTTAATAAGTCAACTTTTGAAACAACATATAAAGACGACTTTGACAGTGCAGATAATTTTCATAGAATATTATTCAACTCAGGTCGTGCGTTGCAAGCAAGAGAACTTACGCAAATGCAAACTATCATTCAAGAAGAAATTGCAAGGTTTGGTAGGAATATATTTAAAGAAGGTGCGGCTGTAAACCCAGGCGGGCCTAGTGTTGACAGAGGTGCGGAATTTGTAAAATTAGATACAAGTGTAAATACCTTACCAACCGATACTTCTACTTTACTTGGATTAGAATTTACGGGTGCAACTTCAAGTATTAAAGCAAGAGTTATTAGAGTAGAGACCGCAAGTGGTTCTGACCCCGCAACTTTATATGTACAATATACTGATACAAACACAAGTGGATTAGCGGGTTCTGCACCAGTTAGATTTAGTGCGGGTGAAACTATAAACTCTGGTGGAACTGCACTATCAGTTCAAACAACAAATACTATTGCAAATCCAGCAACTGGTCAAGGTACAATACTTCATGTATCTGGGGGAGACTTCTTTGTAAGAGGACACTTTGTGTTTGCACCACAACAATCCTTAATTATTTCAAAATACACTACAACTGGAACTGCAACTGTTGGATTTACTATTGCAGAAGATATTGTCACGTCAGGAGATGATACATCACTCTTTGATAATCAGGGTGCAACTCCAAATACTGCATCGCCTGGTGCAGACCGATACAGAATTAGATTAACTCTTGTTAACAAAACAAGTGTCACTGCAAGTGATAACTTCGTATACTTTTGTGATATAGTAAACGGAGAAATAGAAGAAGTTGTCACTGGTACAGAAGATTACAATAAAATTAATGAAGTTCTTGCACTCAGAACAAAAGAAGAGTCAGGTAATTATGTTGTCCGTCCATTTAGAGTGACTTTTGAAGATGACTCTGCAAATGGTAGTACATCTAACTTAATTGCAAATATATCTGCGGGAACAGTATATCTAAACGGTTATCGTGTAAATAAAGAAAGACCAAGTAAATTAACTATTTCAAAACCCAGAACTACAGTCACAAATAACAACGAAGCAATTGGTGTAGACTATGGTGCATATCTGGTATTTAAATCAGACGGTGGTTCAACTGTAGGGACTGCAGCTGCACTTGGAAATTTTGAATTAGTTAATTTATTAACGGGTAGTACAGTTATTGGTACTGCAAGGGTTAAATCAATTCAAGTAGTAAACAGTGAAGTTCGTCTTTACCTAATGGACATTCAGTTGAAAGGGCCAGGTGGTTCTAATCGACAAATAACAGATATTACTTCTGTAGAAAGACACGGAGATTTCGACACCGCACCACATAGATTTGTAGTTGAAACTACGAGTAGCACTGCACTTATACCAAGTACTGCATTATTTAGAAATATAGGTGGTAATGATTTACTATTCCCGACTCAAAGACCAAGACCAAAAAGTATTTCAGATGTTTCATTCCAAGTATTAAGACAGATTGATGACTCTGCAAATGCTCCTTCTGCGGGTACACACCCGTCAATTAGTTTATCTTTATCTGCAACTGGAGAAACATTTACAGATGTAGGTAATTGGATTATTACGAGTGCGGTCACTGGAGAAAGGGTGACTAACTTTAGTGTTAGTGGAACTGGAACACAAAGTGCAACTATTAGTACTACTACTAATCATGCTAATGGTGGTTTAGACTCTGGTGCAAAACATAACATCTTTGCAAGAATAAACAAAGGAAATGCAACTCGAAGAACAAAAACCTTGACAGAAACTACAATTACTGGTACAATAGACTCAGACGGAGAAAACTTAAGATTTGTTAAGATACCGTATGCAGATGTCTATGAAGTAATATCAATCAAACAAACTGACTCGGACGGTGCAGATTTATCTCACAACTTTACTTTAGATAATGGACAAAGAAAAGATTTCTATCAACATGGTAGATTAGTACTTAGAAGAGATACCACTCCACCAAGTGGAACAATATTTAGTAGATTAAAATACTTTGCTCACGGTGCAAGTGGAGACTTCTTCTCTGTAAACTCATATGACGGTACTGTAAATTACGAAGACATACCAGACTTCCAGATTAGTGGAAGAAAGAGTATTAACCTTCGTGAAGTAATTGACTTAAGGTCAATAAGAGACAGTGACGGTGTTGGTATTAGACATCAATACTTAGTACAAGACTCTAGTGGTTCTGACTCAGACGGTTATGCAAACCCAATCACTGGAAACACTGGGGTTGCAAGTTCATATACTAAAAAGGTTGAAATACCAGTTGCGGGTCAAACTATTACTGCAGATATAGAATACTACTTACCAAGAGCAGATAAGATTGTAGTTAACAATGAAGCAGAATTTAGTGTAGTGTCTGGTAAAGACGGATTTGCATTACAACAACCACCTACACCAGAAAACAATTTATTATTATTTAATTTAGCGATAAATGGTTATGGTGTAAATGACTCAGACTTGACTTTAGGTGTATCTCAATATAAAAGATTTAGAATGCAAGATATTGCAAGAATTGAAAAAAGACTTGATGACCTTGCAGAAACTACTGCACTAACACTTTTAGAACAAGCTACAGACGCAAGATTAATTTTAGACTCGGACGGTGTGTCTAGAACCAAACTAGGTATTCTTGCAGATAACTTTAAAGACAGATTATTGTCAGACCACGAAGACCCAATGTATCGTGCGTCAATAAATCCAACAACAAATACTTTACACCCTGCTTTCTCAAATAATCAAGTACCTTTGATTTACGACTCTGCAAAATCAACAAACACAATTATTAAGGGTGATAACATTTATCTTCACTATACAGAAGACTCTGCAATATCACAAAGAATGATATCAGGTGTTGAGAATGTAAACCCATTTGCAGTTATAAGTGGAGAAGGACATATAACTTTATCACCAACAAGTGATAACTGGGTTGATACAGAAACTAGAACTGTACCCGCAGTACCACAAGTAAACAATGCATTTCCAGAAGTAAATGTTGCGGCTATACCAACATTCGGAAACACTTTAGGTTTGATGCCTCCGACTTTTGCACCCGCATTAAATGGTGGTGCATTATGGAACTGGGGTGGAATAGATTTAACTGCAGTAAATATTGGTTGGGGAGCAACAGTAGATTTAACTGGAATAATGGTTGGTGACACCAATCCTTTTGGTACTGGTGGTGGAAATACTACATCTATAGGAGATTTCGGAACAAGAGTTGTAAATAATAGTGTTATAAATGAAGTAGTAGGAGATAGAGAAGTATCTTTGACTGCTATTCCATTTATGAGACCAAGACTTATATTCTTCCGTGCAGAAGGTCTAAGAGCAAACACTCAATACTTCCCATTCTTTGACGGAATTAAAGTAGATGACTATGTAAATACTACGGTTAGTTTTACAAATGTTGCGGGACAGACTTACACTGGAAACCAATATAGAGGTACAACAGTACACCCAAGTGGAAGTACAACTATTGTCACAGACGCAAATGGTAAAGTAGACGGTTCATTTTTATTACCAAATAATGACTCGTTAAGATTTAGAAGTGGAGAAAAAGAATTTAAATTACTAGATATTTCGGTAGATGACCAATCTTCTGCAACTTCTCGTGCAACTGCAATCTTTACGAGTAGAGGTACTTTAGAAACTACGACAGTCACACTTAGACCACCAGAACCAGTACCACAAGTTAATGTGAACTGGATAGACCCGCTCGCACAAACCTTTAGGGTTTCTGCACCAAGTGGTATGTTTGTGACTAAGATACAAACTTATTTTAAATCAAAAGATGCAACTGTACCAGTAAGACTTGAATTGCGTCCAGTAGTAAATGGTGCGCCTAGTTCAGATGATATCTTACCAGGCTCAGTAGTGGTTTTACCACCAAGTGCGGTACAAACTGCAGTAAGTCAGACACAAGCATCTGCATTGTCTAGTCCTACCACATTTACTTTTGATGAACCGATATTCTTAGAACATGATGAAGAATATGCAATCGTATTATTATCCGATTGTAATTCATATGAGGCATATGTTGGAGAAACTTATGAATTCCAACTTGGTTCTACTGAAAGAAGAATTGACAGACAACCAAGTTTAGGTTCATTATTTAAGTCACAAAACGGAACAACTTGGACACCAGACCAAACTAAAGACCTTGCGTTTGATTTATTTAAAGCACAGTTTACCACTGCGGGTGGAACAGTAGTATTTGAAAACTCAGTAGTTCCAGATATGTTGTTATCAAATAATCCAATATCAACTGACTCAGGTAGTAGAACCATTTCAGTTCTTGCACCAGACCATGGCTTTATCGTAGGAGACACAGTAAGTATTACTGGGTTTGACTCTGCGGGTACGGGTCTTTTAAATGGTATAGACTCTGCGGGTAGAGTAAATGACTTTACACATACGATTACTGCGGTAGACGGATTTGGTTATCAAGTAGTGCTTAGTGACTCTGCAACTGCAACTGGTTTTGTTGGTGGTGCAAGAGTTAAGTCTTCAAGACAAATACTTTTTGATACGGTAATACCACAACTTGATACTTTAGTTCCACAAGATACTAATATCACAGTAGATGCGAAGTTTACTACTGGTAGGTCACTTGCGGGTGCGGAAACTAGAGGTACAAAAGATACTGCATTCTCTGGAGACCTTGCTATAGGACAAGAAAACGATTTCTCGGCACCAAGAATAATTGGAACTACTGCATTTGAAACTGCAAACATAGGGTCAGGAGAAAAATCAGCAACAATTCAAACTGCATTCTCTACAACTCGTGCAGATGTATCACCAGTAATTGATTTACAAAGAGCTGGTATGATTACTATATCAAATAGAATAGATAATCAAGTATCATCTGGTGCGACTGCGGGAACAAGTAATACTCCCATATTCTATGTTGGAGAAGACAGTGACGGTTCAAGTTTAAGTAAACACATTACTAAAGTAGTTAATCTTATTGAACCCGCACTAGGTCTAAGTATATTAGTAAATGCAAGAAAACCAAGTTCTGCTGATTTCCAAATTTGGACTAGAGTTGCAGACGCTGATGAAAATATATTTGAAAAACCTTGGAAACTCGGAACTCAAATAAATACTGTTTCTAGTAATGAATTAAGTTTCAAAGATTATGAATTTGTTCGTGAGTTTGTTTCTAACAGCGGAAGTAATGACCCAACTAGTTTTATGTCCTATCAAGTTAAGATAGTAATGACATCTACTAATTCATCAACACCACCATTATTTAGGGACTTGCGTGTTATCGCAACTGCATAGTTATGAGTTATATAAAAGTAGAAGGTAGACCTAATTTAGTAAGAGACACGGAAAGTGGTGCGATACTAAATACTAATAGAACTGCAGTAGAAAACTACTATAAGATAAGAGAAAAACATAGGAACAAAGATAAACAAATTGCACAAATGCAATCTGATATCGATGAATTAAAACAACTAGTAAAACAATTGGTAGAAAAAGAAAATGGCTAATAAACATACTGTCACAGCAATAACAGATAATTTAAGTCAGTTAATTACTAACCTGAACCAAACAGCAAAAGATGTTGGTGGTACGGATAGGTTGACAACTACTCAAGACTCTGATATAGTAGGTGCGATAAACGAACTAGATGCAGAAATAGGTTCTGTCACTCTAACTACAACTGCACAAACACTTACGGGTGCAATCCAAGAAATATTTCAAGGTGGGTTTGAAGAACTAGATTTAACTTTAGACTCAGTAAAAAGTTCAACTGGACTTGCATTAGGTGGATTTACCGACTCAGAAAGAAGTAGTTTAGGTAAAGCACTTAACGCATTGTCAAGAGATATACAGATACTTGACTCCGATATGGTTGGTTTACTCGGAAGGGACTCTGGAGATAGTGGAAGAGCAATAGACCTTTTAACAACCACTGCAAAAACTATTGTCGGTAGTGTAAACGAACTAGATGCAGAAATAGGAACTTTAAGTGGTCTGACTACTGGAAATAAATCAACTGTAGTTGCGTCTATCAATGAACTAGACTCTGATATAGGTGCATTAACAAGTCTTAATTCAGAAGTTAGAGACTCTAACATTGCAGCTACAATTAATACATTAAATACAAAAGTAAATAATAGAAATAGATTTATAGAATTTTTTACTGATAGTGCAGCTGGTGGAGATAGTGCGGGAAGTAGAATAGTTGCAGATAGTGCTAATGATTTTGTAAAATTTAGTGGTGGAACTAATCTAGAAGTAGTAGTCGCAGACTCAGATAATGCAAGAACAATTACATTTAATCACACTAGTGTTGGTGCAAGTTCTGTAGATAATTCTGGTAATACTTTTATTCAAGACTTAACAATTGATGAAAACGGTCACGTCACGGGAACTACAAGTGCAGCTGCTACATCTCCGAACAACGCACAACACATAATGGCCGCTGGTGGTGGTCTTTTAGTCAACACACCTGGCGGAAGTAATTTTACTGCAGATGCATCGACTAATATCACAACAACTTATTCACTTGACTCCGATTTAAGAGGTAATGTTCACTTTATCGGCCCAGATGCTAATGACTTTTTACACTTTACAGACTCAAGTTTAGATGTCTTTATCAATACTCAGAAAGTGGGAGTTTTTTCATCAAACGGAGACTTCCATGCAAACAATGATATTGTTGCATTCTCAACCACTGCGTCAGACATGAGATTGAAAACTGATATTGAACCAATCACAGATGCACTTGAAAAGATAAATGCATTAACTGGTTATACTTTTACTTACGATTACAATGGAAGAAAGTCTGCGGGATTACTTGCACAAGAAGTAGAAGAAGTTTTACCTTCTGCAGTAGTTGATAAAAAACTAGTATTTAAAACAGATGATAATCAAGAATACAAAACTTTGCAGTATGACCAAACAATTGCATTACTGGTGCAATCAATTAAGGAGTTGAAATCAGAAGTTGATATTCTTAAGAGGAATAAATAATGCCTCAAATATTTGGTACTTCGGGTTTAATTAGTTTAGATTTATTTAAAGGTAAATCTGCTCAGTCATCAGATACTTTTAGTAGATTTCTTGAATTTGGTTTTAGAGAAAATAATGTTGGTTTCCAAAAACCAATAGTAAATACAGCTACTAATAAACTTAATAAAACAACTAATATTAGTATTAATGATTTTAAAGATGAAGCACAAATTGATAAGCGACTGACAAGTATTCCATTTCTAAGATTTACTCAATACTCAGGATTTTTGCCCACACTTCCAGGCTACCAAGGTGGTGTTATTCAAAGACGAGTAAGAATATTTGGTAGTTCAATAAACTCAGCTTTTGGAGATATCGCTCCCAGTAAATTTAATATGGACAAATCTTCAATGTTTGAACCCATAGGTTCATTGGGTAAGGTAGAAAATTACCAAGAAAAATTAAACTCTTCGGGGTTTCCATTCGGAAATAATTTTAATTTAAACACTTCCGAGTTTCGTGAACTAGTTGGTAAATCTGACGGTGAAGCAAATCAAAAAATGGGAGATTACATAAACGCAAAAATGTTTTTTAGTGAAGGTCAGGATATAGCGTTTCCTTTAAGACAAGGTGGGTCGGTAAGAGGTTTTAACATAACACCATATTTTGGTGATAGAATAGAAACTTCTTTAGCAAATGGTTATAAAGCACCTTCAATCACTTCCAGTGCAGAAACTTATTATAATGACCTATATCAAGGAAATAATACTGCATCTGAAACAGTAGGTCTTGATTTTAAATTCGTAAATGAAGCGGGTGGATTAAGATGTTTTGTAAGACAAAACAATGGGCCAAGTTTCAGTAGTTTAGTTAATCGTACTAATACTTCTGGCGATACTCACGATTTTAAATTTACAAAAGACAGACTTTGTTATGTAAGTCAGTATCAGTCTTTTTCCCCACAGGCAGATAATAAAATTAACAATGTTTCTGGAACATATTTACCTTTTTATTTTCTACCAGACTTACCTAATGGAGTAGATACTTTAAGACTTAAATCACTAACCGAAGTAGATGCTAGAAATTACGTTGCGTTATCTCATGACCCGCAAATTGCAAGAGCTGCTCTTGTTAATACATCAGTTGCTCAAGTAAATTCACCTTCAGCGGTAAGTGTACCAACACCAAGTTCTTCAAACAATGAAAGTGGTGAGACCTTTATAGGTATTGATACCCAACAAACTGGTCTGGGACTTGGAAGTGCTTTTGGATTTACACAAAAAATGACTGCAAGTACCAATAATAAAAACGGTATAAACCACCTTAGAGTTTTTAGACTGCAATTACAAGCAACTAAAAGTAATGTAAGTAGAGGACAAGAAAGAACTGTTTTAAACTATTTCTTTGGACTAAACACTAAAATTGAACTTTATGATGTTGGTGCGCCTCTTGTCATTGCGTTTAATCCTATTTTTGATTTTAGTGGTATAAACTTTGGATTTGGAGATATATTTGCTTGGACAAATGTGTATGGATTTGCTATATCTGGTGGTTATGGTGGATATTCGGATACTCGTTTAAAAGATAACATTAGATTTGTTCATAGACCAAATAGACACAATGTTTATACATGGGATTGGAATGATTTAGCAAAATCAATTGGTGCAGATAAACAACCTAATTACGGAGTTCTTGCAGATGAAATAGTTAGCACTAACCCAGAAGCATTAGAAAAAGATGAAAACGGTTATTGGAAAGTAAACTATTTTAAACTTAGACAAAACAAGAAAGAATAATTATAAATAGTATATTATGGGAACTCCACTTAAACTCGAAGGTACAAACGGTGACTTAAAAGAAATGACCACCGCCGAAGAGAACTATCTTGCGTATCAAGCGGGGGAACAATTAAAGGCATCTGCAAAGACCGAAGTCGGTGCAATCACTGACGTATCAAGTGGAAACGAAACCGTTGGTGCATTTACTGATACTCGTTTTAATGAAGCACCAGGCTCACACGGTTCAATCAATACAACTTCTACAGTCACAACTTTATATCAAACCGAAGGAACAGCTGCAGAAAATGGTGGAGATTTTAGAAATGCAGTACATCAAGCCGCAAGTTCTGATACAGATACGCACAATAGACAACTGCATGAATTTACTTCTGCAGAAATGGATACTCTGACTGATAGGTTGGTTGCAACTATTTTTGCAAACGATTACCCAGGCACATATCAATTAGGTTCTTCTGCACCAAGTTCAGATTACGACACGCATTTATCTGCAGTCTTTACAGACACACGAACCGATGCAGGCCCAAGTACAGTCACAGTTGCAACTTACAATATCTATCAAAGACAAACCTTCTCTGCACCCACAGCAGTCCGTCCAGTCTCGCTTAAAAGAAGTTCTGGTGATACTGGTACATTCCAAGGTATTCAAGAGATGTCAGATGCAGAAATTAAATATACCTTTGGACAACGTGCAAAGACTCGTATCATGAATGGTACGAAGGGTGTCGGAACTTACATATTAAATAGTTCTGCAACTGGAGCCCCAAGTGAAACGGGTACATGGGTTGCAAAAGGAACTGCAACCGATACGAGACATACTACCACAGATACCGATTATACGCAAGACTTTGTAGGTACATTTGAAACTACATTTACTGGAACATTTGTGGGAG
>Ga0310343_10000261_pt1 | contig 25042 bp, 42 predicted proteins | sample HC15DNA2025_MG_FD_203519 | JGI IMG/M metagenome (GOLD analysis project Ga0310343, IMG submission 203519) | Marine microbial communities from station ALOHA, North Pacific Subtropical Gyre - HC15-DNA-20-25_MG | ecosystem: Environmental > Aquatic > Marine > Oceanic | place: Pacific Ocean: North...
AAGCCTATAATTACAAACGTACAAATTCCTCACAATGTAAAGAATAATGATTCTTACAGATTAACTTTCTTTGTTAATTTTACTAAAGAACATGAAAATGCATATAAGTCCCTTATCTAAAATTTATCCGCAACAAAGTCCTGTATCATTCTTTGGATGTTGTATTAGAAATTATAATGATGTTTTAGCGATAGGAGCAAGATGCGGCAGTCCTTATGATCCTGTAGGACCAGGATATGTAGACATTTACATAGATGACAAATACACACAAACACTTAAAGGTAATGTTTTAGGTGAAAGATTTGGAGTAAGTATTGCATTAAACGAACAATACCTATGTGTTGGTGCTTATAGAGAAAACACTGGTGCAGAATCAGGAGGTAGCGTATATGTATATAAACGTAATGGCAACAAATATGGGCTTTTAAACCTATTATACGCACCCGACAAGCGTCATAAAGACTATTTTGCTTATAATATAGCTATCGAAGGAAAAACCCTTGTAACAGGCGCTTATGCAAAGAATATTATAGGAGGAGAAGACGGAAAAGCATATGTTTTTGACTTAGATCATAATAAATGTGTTTCTGAAATTTCTAATATACACCCTATAATTAATGAAAATTTTGGTAGGGCAGTTTGTATATATGATAATAAAATTTATATAGGAAGCCATAAAAGAAACAAAAAAGGTTCTATATATGAATACGACTCAAACGGAAACTTGTTAAGTATTTTTGAACATCCAAATACAAAAGGATTTGGAAACAGCATTTACGTAGATGCTGATTATGTAATTACAGGTGCTTACGAATCACAAGACAATGGCAGTGTATGTATATACGATAAAAAACTTAATAAATGGAAAAATATTACAATAGACGGTAATGGATCTTTTTTTGGTGGAAGTATTTCTGTAAGTAAAAATATTATTGCAATAGGTTCTTATCGCTACGGACAAAAAGAAAGAGGAGCAGTATTTTTATATAATATTACTGAAAACAAAATAATAGATAAAATTATTCCAGAAATAGGCACAGCCTGGTTTGGCTATAGTGTGCATTTAAATAAAAATAAATTATTTGTTGGATCTGTAAAAGAAAATTTAGTATATACGTATACTTTAAACTAAGTTCACCCAAGCACCGTTTTCGTAACCTTGAAATTTATTTGTTGTAGTATTATAAACCATCATACCATTAGCGGCAGTCAATGCATTTATTGCAGTTTGATCCAATCTACCTAAAAGAATTTCACCACTGATATCTACCTTGGCTGCAGGTGTCTGTGTGCCTATGCCAAATTTTCCTGTATTTTCAAAAATAAAACTTTTTTCTGTTTCAAATGTTGCAAAATCTTCAAGTAAGAAAATTTTGAATCCTTTGTTTCCGCCCTGCATGTATACATTGTAGGCGTCACCACTTGCATCATTTGCATAAAATTTAATTTGTCCGTATGCATTGGATGCACCTGATCTTAAATCGCCTGTACCGTTGCCTCTCTTAAAATCAAGCGTACCATATGTCTGTTCACCTTTTAAGCACACTTCGGGTTTATCAGTAGTAGTCGTAAACGCTTCAATCAAAGGAGATTTAATATCACCTACAATTTTTCCATTTATTCCATCCACTAATAATGTAGAATCATCTGCAAAAACAGATCCTGACATTTCTCCAGTAAGTGTACCTGTTACATTACCTGTTACGTTCCCTGTTAAATCACCTGTAAATCTTTTGTTTTGTGCATCAACCATTGCAGTAGAGTCATCTGCAAATACACTACCTGTAATGTCACCGGTTAAAGTTCCGTTCACAGAACCATTTAAAGTACCATTTACAGTACCAGTTAATGTGCCTGCTATTGAAGTTGCAGTTACAGAACTTGTATCAACTACACCTGTAATTTTGCTATTCACTGCATCAACTAATATTGATGAATCATCGCCTACAATAGAACCTTTGTAATCACCTACAAAATTAGTCGCAGTAATAGTACCACTTGCAGTGATAGTTCCAGTAATGTCTATATTTCCAACACCTTGAATATTTTGTGAATTAGTATCAAGAGTTCCGCCAAGTTGCGGAGTTACATCTTCGAGAACATTATTGATACCACTTACAATATTTCCTCCTACACTAGAGCCATCTCCAGCATAAATCTTCTTAGTATCAGTAGTATAAATTAATTCGCCTTCTGCAGGCGTGATAGTTCCTCTTTGTGCATCCGTTCCGCGTCTAAGTCTTAAGGCCATGTGTTTTAACTCCTAGTGAATTACTATATGTATTTATACTCTTAAGCATATAAACTCACCTGCGTTTTTTCAAAAAACTAGCAGTCCGGGCTTGAATATCTTTTTTTATCTTGTGTGTATCAAGCCTAAAATCAATGTTTTGTATTGATTTTTCATATTGAGCGAATAAATCTTTTAGAGATTTTTCAACTGCTTCAGGACTGTCTTTTAGCTTACTACGTTGTACGTCTATATCCCACATTTTTCCATCGGAAAATTGTACTCTTACAGAATGAAGATACTTTATGGGTACCACATTTAGCTCTACGTCTTTGAAAACTTCGGGCCAATGTTCGACTACATCATTAGGAAGCTTCTGTTTCTTTTTAGGCACTTTGAGTAGCAGTCTTCTTTTTCTTAGTAGGTGCTAACTCTTCTGCTTGTTCTCTTAGTCTTTTTGCTTCTTTGAACATTCTGTCCGCTTGTGATCTATAACTAGCGGCAAGGTCGTCATCAGATAAAACATCTGTGTTTGCATTTACTGTAGATGTCTCTGCTTCTACAGGATCTGTAGTAACAGGTTCGGCTGTATCACCTTGCGGATTTGTTAAAGCTAAATCAGCAATACTAACACCTTTTTGGTCAGCAATGACTTTGTTTAATTCATCTAAACCTATAACAGTATTACTATCAGGAGTCATTTCAACTTCTGTTTGTAAGAACTTTGCCATTTTTCCTGTGGTGTGGAATCTTGCTAACATATTGCTACCGTCACTCAACCTAGCTCTTGCCATTACTTCAGCAAATTCAAAAGCAGTTTGACCTGCATTAGATTCTACCAAGGTCATAAGTGTATCATGATCTGCGGCATCTAAGTTTTCAGTAGTCACACATACACAATGATTTGTGTCTCCAGGTACTACTCTATATGCTACAATGAGCTTTCTTTTGTTTTTTTTAAGTCTTCCGACATGTTTAAGAGCCATCTTTATTTTCTCCTGTTGCCTTTTGACTTGCGGCAACTGCATTTAAGAATGTCTCTAGTTTACTGTAAGTAGTTCCTACCACAGTCATTTCGTTGGGCTTAAAGGCACCTCTGCTACTAGCGACATCGATTATTTGTTTGATTGCATTTAAATCAGAAACTGTAAGTTCAACACTTTGCTGATCAGGCGTAGCCGCTGGTTGCGGTGTTACAGGCTGAGCGGCAGGTGCTTCTTTCGCTTCTGTTTTATCTTTTTCGTCACTCATAAAAGTTTCTCCTTATATTGTAATTATGACAAAATATTTACTTGTATTTTAAATATGGACAAGCTAAAGTGAAATAAGATAGTTCTTTTGGTTCTTCAAAGCCTATCTTTAGTGCTTCGTCCATGCTATTAGAATCAGTTATATGCATTGCTTTACCTACGTAAAACCTACCTTTTAAGTTGTCTGTAATCCACTTAGAAATTGTATTTTCTATGTTATATCTTATAGGTATATTGATATATTCAAAATGAGCAGGCGGGGATTTAGGCTTTCTTACACCAAAAAATTCTAAACTATTAGGGTTTCTAGGCGTTAATTGCTTCTTCATAGTGTGTAGTAACTCCAAAAGGCGCCTCAAAGTTCTTATCATGATATCCATGTATAATGAATACTGTATCACAATAATCAGGATCGCCCCAGCTATCCCAAGGATAGCCATCTGTAAACATAATAAACTTTTTAGGCTTTATATCATTTTCTTTCATATAAGTCCAGTTACAAACAAAATCTGTGCCACCACCACCTTTGAGTTCATAAGATGTTAAATCTTCTGATGTATCTGAAGTGAAGTCTTGTTCGTTGTAAACTTTTGTATCAAAACACCAAACTTTAATATTAAAGTCTTTGTATTGGTCCATAATACCTTTTACTTCAGATAGCATTTCTTTTGCTTGTGAATTTCCAATTGAACCACTCATATCAAAACCAATTGCAATGTCAATTGTTTCTTCGTAATTCATGCCAGGAAGAATAGCACCAATGTGCCAACCTTTTCGTGAAGGTCGACTAAATGTATAGTCATTTTTAATTGTGCTTTGAATCTGTTGTTGAATAATTTCACGCCAAGACATTTTAGGTTCAGTAAGTTCCTTTATCATTCGATCGATTTCACCCGGAACATTACCAGCACCTGCGGCTTGAGCGGCCTGCATCATACCGTCTTTTATTTCTTCTTTAATTTTACGTAATTCTTCTTTTGTATATTTAGGTGGTTTTTTAGATCCACCCTTGCTATTACCACCCTTAGCATCTCCATCGCTGTCACCTTCTTCCCAGTCAATATGGTCATCTAACAGTTCACCTAAATCGGATAGATCAATTTTCTCACAGTTTTTATACAGGTCATCATAAACCTGTTCTGAAGACCAACCTTCATATTTAAAGTCTTGTACTATAGGAATCTGTGTAACTTTTTCACCAATACGTTCCCTTACAAGAATATTATTTACAAGATAGTCACATGCATAATTATGTAACTTTGGATTTCTATCTTCTCTACGAGTAAGATGATCAAATGCACAATGTAAAATTTCATGTGCAATTACAAATTCAATCTGCTTAGGACTAAGTGCATTAAAAAATTGTGTGTTGAAATACAAGTGTCTGCCATCTGTAGCGGCAGTAGGACACCAATCATCACAATGTTCAATTTTTAATCTTGTGGCCATATTACCAAAAAATGGATGCCTTAAAAGCAATCCTACCCTAGCAACGACAACTTTGTCGTATACTTCTTTTCGCATTTCTAGTAATTCGTCTAACGGAAGATCTACGGGTTTAAAACTTTTTGTATCTAGTGCCATTTGTGCCTCCTTATTATGTTTATATAATACATGATATTCTGGCAAAAGTCAAATAAAATGGACATTTTTTTTGAGAGAAATGTCCAAAACTCTTTGATTATGCCTGTTGTGCTTTAGTAATATACTTACCAAAACGATCATGAAACTCATCAAAACATTCAACTTCGTCTGGATCAATTGGTAGGGCATATTGAGTGAGGGCTAATTTGACACCCATTACAACCAATTCAGTTTCAAAGTTATCCATCATAAAACGTAAAAACCTACCAACTTGTGTATCAAAGTCTTTTACATTTTTATCGGATGCTTCTTTAAGTTCATAGCAGAGCGAGACCGTTAAGGAATACATGGCACTGATTTCTTTGGTCTGTAGCTCTTTAACCTTACCGGATAAGATCTCAGTAGGGTTAGGCATTTGTGCCGCAACCTTACGGTGGGCACTGAACTTGATTGCAAGGCCTTCGCCTACACAACCTGACACAAGATCAGTTTGTGTTTCTTCATCAAGATCATCTTCAAGCAATTCACTTACAAAAGACCAACTACGTGGCGTTGCAAAAGAACGGCTTGGAGACTTCGGATCAAAGTCGTATAAGTCTTTTTTGCTAAACTGCAAATAACCAACTACGTCTTTGTGAATTTTATTGTCAACCGCCCACTGAAACCAATCATCAAAATCAACTGCTAGTTCCAAGTGAACAAATCTATTTGATAAAGGTGCCGGCATTCTATAAACAACACCTTTATCTGCTTCTCTGTTACCAGCGGCAACAATATAAACATTGTCTGGCAAAGTATATTGCCCAACACGTCTATTCAAAATAAGCTGATAAGCGGCGGCTTGTACAGCCGGTGCCGCGGAATTCATTTCGTCCAAAAACAAAATAATATTTTTATATTTCTTCGCCATTTTTGCATCTGGAAGATCTACTGGCGGTGCCCATTGCATAGTATTGTCATTTGCCGCATAGTATGGAATACCTTTAATATCTGTAGGTTCCCATAGAGATAATCGAATGTCAATAACATGAGCATCCATATATTCACCAATTTGGTGAACAACATCTGATTTACCAATACCTGGAGGTCCCCAAATAAAGATCGGACGTTTCTTTTTCATGCTATGCATGATTCTAGTTTTTGCTTTGTTTGGACTTATAGTGCGAATTGCTACGTTTTCCATTTTGTACTCCTTTGTTTCAGTCAGTGCCTAATTTCTAACTATATATACAGTATAGCATCATTAGATACAAAGTCAACCTCAATGTTACCAAAATGTTTAGGATTGGCGTTTCATAGCCTTTACAAGTCCATATTTACGCAGGTCGCCTGAAAAAAGATGCAGTTCTAATGACTTCTTTTCGTCCGTAACATATATACTTGTTTTCGATAAGAAATATGGACAGTTAATAAACTTGTCAAGGAATATAATTGTTTGTGTTGTAAATGGTTTGTCTTTTGGATACGGAACTTCGTAAAATCTTAAGTCTAATTTTTCGATTAAAAAATCAAAACCTGAAGATGTAAGACGCAGACCACCTGTGTCTTTTGACCTAGTATTTTGCCACCATAAAGGCATATACTCTTTTAGTGTAGCATCTGTAATAGCAATGTTTGCCTGTTTTAAGAAAATTTTTGTGTATGTTTCTTTTACACTCATTCTTCAACTTCTTCACCTGTCGTCAATTTAATAACTGAAAAATCTTGACAATCAAACATGTCATTGAGTTTTTGAGATAAATTGTGTGCATGACCAGGATTAGAAAATGAAACTTTTTTATATTTAGGACCAGGGTAATTTGTTAAAGAATTCAAACTTTTTAAGTTAAAAGGTTTGCTTTTATAAAATACAGCCCATATAGCCTCTGCATCTAAAACTTGTTCTGCTCTATAGGTCTTTTTATCCACATATTCTAATAGTATTTTAGGTTTTGGTCTACTCATGTTATATACGTATCCTTAGTTATATACGTATATATTTATCTTTTTTTACCAGCCTTTGCCGCCATCAAGTTCTACTTGAATAGTTTCTTCTTGTTTAGGCTGTACCAAAATCTTTTCTAAATCGCCATTTAACCTTGCTAGTACTATGCCTAAAGTAAATGCTAAAGACTTTGCTTGTTGGATATCCAATGTTACATCTTTAGCTCTACCAGCATCAGCACCTTTCACTTGTTTAAGGAATTGCTGTATAGGACCTGTATTGATAGGTTCATTTTGCATTTGCTTTTCCCAATGCTTCTCGCATTTCTATTTTAGTCTTAAACGGACCTTGATACCTATATCTTTCTAAAGTAATTAATTTAGGACAAAAACTTTTTACCCAACCTTTTTCAAATTCAATACAATAAAAACCTGCACAATATAAACTTTTAGATTTTCTGCTCTTTGTAAAAAGTGGTAATTTGTTTTTTACATCATAAAGTGGATTATGTGGAATAGTAGAAGTAGGATATCCATGGACTTCTTTTGTGTCTACCTCTGTAATTTCTAGTTTATTCCATTCTATTTTTTTGCCAATATCTTTCTCTACAAGATTTTCATTCTCAAAAAACCTTGTGCCTTTTGAATCGCTTAAAAGATATTTTTCATCAGATAAAGATAAAGTTGCAATTTTGGCTCCGTTATCTTCTAAGATCCAAAATTTTCCGTCTATTACTTCTTTTGCTTTTACGCCCATTATGTTTCTAACTCCTTTCTATATTTTTTTTGTTCATTTTTTATTTTTTCTACTACAGTATCATCAACACATGAAACCATGTGAGGTCTGTAATCTTTTCCAAACTCAGAATATAATTTTACTAGAATTTGTGTACTATTTTGTATAGCATAGTTTTTACACTCATTCACAGTATCAAAAGTTGGCTGAGTGAAAACAAATGCCATTGGCGGTTCAAATCCTTGTGGTTGACCGTTCATTAATGCCATTAGTGCTACTATGTAAATTTTCATTTGTATCTTCCATTCAATGGTTCTGCATATAACTGTGCCTGTTCACTAACACGTTGTAGATCCCATTTGGCACAGAACTTCATCAATTTCATTCCTACTTGAGTAACCTGCTTAGGATTTTCTATTGCATTTTCAACAGTGTCTTGTATTAGATGTTTAATATTTTCTGGTTGTGCAGATAAATCACAAAGTGTTACGTTTCGATTATAATCATCAAGTACACGATGTTCTTGTCCGTTATGATCAACCCAACGTTGTAGCATCATGTTATTCCAATTAAAGCCTTTTGTATCTTTATCTTCAAATGCTTCTTGTAATCCTACTTTGTTTCTAGTACCTTTTGTTCTTACACCAGGATAAGCACTGAACACATTATCACTAGTATCACCCCGCATACATTTTTCAAACAACATAAATGCAGGATTAGGTGCCGCCTTAGGCTCCCCTGTCTTTTTATCAAGCACAGGTTTCTTTTTCTTGTCATCAAAATAACCTTCGTGTGTGATAATTGTATTGCTTACACCGTTGTATTGTTTTACATTAGGTGCTATAAGTTGTGCAAAGTCACCATCAGTGCTAACAATAACATGATTGTCTTTTGGATGGGCTTGTATCCAACCAGCAATAAGATCATCTGCTTCAAGTTCAGGATGTTGCAAAACAGAACAATTTGTTTTTTCATTTATAAACTGATTGAATAGATCAAATGTTTCCCAAAACAATTTATCTTCGTCTTGTTCTTTTTCTGTTAATGCAGATCTAGCTTCGCTTCTATTTCTTTTATAAGGCTCATAAAAGTCTTTACGCCAACTACGACCTTCTAAACAAAACACAACATGATCACCATTGAAGTCAGCCCATGCTTTTTTTACACTGTTAAGTGAAATATGCAAAGCCATACCAATTTTTGTTGTAAGATCACCTCTTATTACATGTCTTGCACGGAAAAATGTATTTGCAGTATCTACTAATATATAAGTTTTCATTTTACATTCTCTGATATACAGGTTTTTGTCCTATTACATTTGGTATTTCTAAATCAGTTGTAATCTCAACTTCAGCACACGATACATAATCGATTTGCATATTGCCAAATCTTTCTTTACCATGTCCTAATAATCCGTTTAACAACTTATCTTGATAATCTTCATAAAATTCTAAACATTGATCATAACTTTGAAACTGCAATTGATAGCTATAAAGGTTTTCTGTCTTATCCGGATTGTCTATATAACTTAAAGTAGCTAAAAATATTATAGCAAAAAATTTCATCTAACTCACCTCTGATTTATCCTTGTCTATAGGGTTTACATTAATATAACCCATTTCTCGTTGTGTGTCAAGTCCTGATTCATCCAAAACCTGCATTGCGATTGTCCGAAACCAAGCATCCACTATCTGTTCGTTTGTTTCACCTGAATAGCCTGCATCAATTAATTGTTCGATAAACTCGTTGTTCCAGTCAAGTTCAAAAAAACCGTTACGAATATTATCAGGATTAACTTGAGTATCTAGTACACCTACCCAAGGCTTTCCATCTTTAGTAGCCTGTTCTTTTTCTTTCTGTAGAATATCTCTACGTTTTTCTTCATCAGACTTAGGTGTCTCTAAAATTTTAGGTTTTATACCTAAAGTAGTTTTTATTTTTTCCCAGTTCATATTATTCCTTTCTTCCTAAGGTCGTCAAGTCTATCTCCGCTGTTATCCTGTTCTTCATATGCCTCATGTTCCCCAGGCGTTTCCAAAGAGACTGATGTGTAGTCTTGGCGTGAACCTCCAACCTTTTTCCATACAGATGTTAGCCACCTCTTGAACATTAAGATTGTATTCTTCACTTCTTCCGCCCAGCGGCATAAGATAGACTGGACATTCAATACCAGCGGTCTTATACTCTGCGACAGCCTTACCAGCTTCTTCGATATCAATTCTATCAGCAACAACAAACTTAAGATACATAATGCTACCGCCCACATCAGCATAATCCCTAGCCACTTCAGGCTTAATAGCAGTTTCCCAAGGTTCTCCACTAACAGAGAGTTTTGGGGAACAACTCCAAGTGATTTCAAATCGGTCTTGATTCTGTAAATAATCCTTGAACTCTCCGTGAAGAAGTTGTGTAGTATTTGTTTCAAATGTAACATTTTTTAGATCTCCCATTTTAGGATGTTCAAATAAATCTATATATAGTCTTTGCCATCCAAGCAGGGGTTCTCCCCCTGTCATTATTAAGTGTATATCTTGTCCATTATCTTGTACCCACTTGCCGTTTGGAGTAAGGCTTAGTAAGTGTTCGACTACATCATCTACTTCTTTTAGCATGTTATAGTGTTTAAATTCAGGATAGATACTTGCATAAGTATCGCAACCTGTATGTATAATAGGCAAGTCATTAAATTCTTTTGTATCTTTATGTACATTATTATCAATTAAATCTTGAACTTCTTGATTGTGTTTTATGCCAGCCTTTTGCTTTACATCTCGCATAGGCTCGCCTCTATCTAATCCAAAGTTCATGCAACGGAAATTACAACCAAACGTACGAAGGAATACACTAGGTACTCCTACGAAACGTCCTTCTCCTTGCACTGAATAAAATGCTTCAGAGTATCGTAACTTCATTAAACAATCTCCTCAACAATGCCTAGCACTTCAGCCATTACAAAACCAATGCCTGAAAACATCATTAAGTAACCTGAGTAAGCAATAACTATATCTGTATAATCATTTGCCGCCCACAGTTCATAACCAGCATAAGCTAACACACCGCCTGCTAATATTCTTAAAACACTCTTTACCATACTTACTGTAAAATGATTCATTATATTCCTCCTGCATGACTATAAGCCAATATCATTCCAAATGCAAAAACTAAACCTACCCATATGGTTGGTAAGTTATCTAATATTATCCATTTAATTTTTTTCATAGCTTTCTTTCTATTTGTTACAAGCAAATTCTTGTTGTAGTTTAATGTTATCCATGAATTCTTTTTTTGTACCCATGTCTTCATTAAATGCACCACGTAGTACAGTTGTCTGTGTCAAACTACTGTGAGCACCAATACCTCTGTTTTCACAACAACCATGTGTTGCTTGTAAGTATACACCAACATTAGAACTACCAGTTGCTGATTGTATTTCGTTAGCAATTACATTGTTAAGTTCTTCTTGTAGTGTTCCACGTCTAGCACACCATTGTGCAATACGTGTATATTTAGAAAGTCCTATAAGTGTTTCTGCGGCAATAATACCAATGTAAGCTACACCATTCACTGGTTGATGATGATGCGAACACATGCTTTTTATTTCGCTTCGCACTACCAACATGCCTTTATATCCATCATTTACATGATTAGGAAAAGCAGTAGCATTAGGCATTGGATCATATCTCCCTGCCATTATCTCATTAAAATACATTTTAGCTAGGCGTCTGCCAGTGTCCATACTGTTAGGATCATTATGTCTATCGATTATCAAGCTATCTAAAACTTGTTCAAACTTTAGTGTTGCCTCTTCAATAAGTTGTTCTTTGTCGCCTTCTTGTAAAACTTGGGAAATGTTGTCACCTGCCCAATAGCGGATGCCTGCATCTTCTAGCCTTGCAATAATTTGTTTACTTTTGCTCATTTATCATTCTCCGAGTTATAGACGAGGATGTCTATTATGTTGTTATTATACATGTTATTTAGGCGATTGTCAAGCAAAAACTATCGCCTAAATATAATTCTTTATTAGTCTTTGTCATTAAAATACTTGTTAAGCATTTCCAAACGATCATCAGCCGCCGCAAGTTTATCAAGCTCTGCGATAACTGCTTCAGTCACATCAGAGTGTTCACCAATACCAGCTGGCATAGTTTGGTACACCTTTATATTTGCAATATGCACTGACACTTCACCTTCTGCCTGCTTTTTAGCCGCCTCTAATATAGCTTCTCCTACTTTCATTCATTGTCCTCCTTACTGTTTAGGTAATTTCCTTTACTAGGAATTACATTTCTGACCCCACCTCTGGGATCCTCCATATCCCCTTTTTTACGGGGAATTAGATGCACATGAGGATACATTACTGTTTGCCCTGCGGCCTCACCTACATTTTGTCCTATATTAAATCCATCACATATTTTATTTCGCACCCAATCATAACCCCATCCGTATGCGGCTTTATAACAATAGGCTAAGCATTCCCATGTTTCTATCTTAGGTACAAACAATAGATGTCCTTCTGTGACAGGATACCCATCTTTATATACTGTATAATGTTTTGTTTCTATTACTATTTCAGTCCAAGGTGTTTTCATAATTATCCACTTACATAAGGTTTGCCATCTTTAAATTTGGCATAAAAATTTTTCTGTTCATGTATTCTACCTAATACATCTTGTATTTCGTGCATTTCTTCTCTAAGTCTTTCTGACGTAGCACCTTGAGCAATAGCCATACCACGTCTACCTGCTTTTGCTCTAAGAGCTTCTTCTATTATTTCTACATCTCTAATAGTTAATTTAAAACTAGTATTTGGTTTTGTCATATCAAACTCCAAAATAAAATCTTGCTATACCCGTTGCAAATATAAAAACAGCAATACCATTAATAAAAACCAATGCCCTATCATGCCATAACATACCTACTATACCCCAACCCATTACACCTAATAAATGAAAAAACAAATTATAAGGTTCTGATCCACCAGCACTTGTTAATACCATACCTATTAGTATAATAAAACTTGAACTCCACTTTATGTACCAACTAAGGTCATATTTAGGTGTTACTTTTTTAAAAACACGGGAACTGTTAAGTTCTCTTATTTTTTCATCTAGTTTTTTATATGTTGACTTCTTCTCTAACATATCTCTGTAACTCGTGGTCTCCTATATTCTCTGGTATATTATTTTTGTAAAATATTTCATAACTATCAGACCCGTACTTGCCTATACCATACAAGTCAGTAGCATCTTTTCCATCCCAATGCATAAAATCCTGCGTCATTCTAAAAAGTCTTTTTGTTCTTACGTTCTTCATTCCTAACGGCGAAAGCATTTCTTGCACTTCATTAAAGTCAGCATGTAAAAATAATTCAGGTGTAGGATACTTATCAAACAACAAAGGTAACACTGCTTTTACTTGTTTACGGCCTGTTTGGTTTAAGCAAATGACACCAACCATATGTTGCCATTTGTTGGTAACCTGCTGTTGGACCATTAAATCATCACGCATCTTTTTCCTTTATATGTTTATAATCTAGATATTGTGAACACCATTCATAAAAAGCACGATCAGTATCTGGCCAACATTCTGCAAAAGTTGGATCTTTCCGATGCTCTTTATATTCTTTTCTGACTTGCTTTTCAGTAAGTTCATTCATATGTAGCTACATTCTCCCAAGGGTATACTAACCAAACATCCTTTTCTGCTTTGTTTACTTCATGACAAGAATAATGAACTTTAAATTTAAAATCACTTGCTAAATTATCAGTAATTACTGCAAATCTAACATTTTCGCACCATACATTTCGCCAATGAGTATCATTAGGTAAGCAGGAACTTTCCCAGTCATTTACAATCCAATTAAATGTAGCACCAGTATCATTAATATCGTCAACAATTAGAATATTCTTTCCTTGACCGCCACTGTCCGAATTTGGATATCCAAATGCATCTTCAGCCATCCAACAAGCACTATCGTTATGACTACCGTCGTCACGTAAACTAACTTTTAATGCTTCACATCTAATACCAGTTATGTTACTAATAATGGTTGCAGGTACATTACCACCTCTTGTAATACCAACAATATAATCTGGTCGCCAATTATCTTTGTACATTTGGTTTACAATTGATATGGAACATTTTTCTATATCGTTCCAAGTATAAAAATGTTTATTAATCATTTATTCTCCCTGAGATATTTTTCGTTATGAATCCATCTGTAGCCTTGGAATTGAATCCAATCTACAAAACCCCATTCTTTGCATTTACGACCCATAAAAAATATACTTGTACATGGTATTTCATTTCCTTCTGGATCTTTTTCTAATTCTAACCAATGAAGATCTTTTGCTTTTCTAAATCTAATATGTCCTGGACCACGCCATTCTTTAGTACTTCCTACAACATTTCCCTCTTGTGATATTACAGGTATATGTTCCCAATAACCTCCAGATACTATCATAGCACCCCAGTTCCAAGGATGATCATGTAATACAGGTTTATCGCTTTTTAATACTTTATGAACAGTGATGTTAAAAGGAAACTTTTTTCTATCTTTTAGAAAGACATAGTATCTAATTAGATAAGGTTGTTTACTTTCTCTATCTCTAATTACTCTACGTCTGCCAAGTTTATCCATAATTTTAGAAATCATAATATTTAGGATCCTGACTATAATGATCTTTCCAATCGTTATCACCAACTTTTACTGCATATTCATCTTTGCATAAATCATAAAAAGATTTGAAAGTCTTCCATGCTTTATCTAAAGCAGGATATTCTGCCGCCATGTCTTCTATGCGATCAATATCTAATGTTTTATTTTTGTAATCGGTAAGGGTAATCGATGTAGTGTTATTAGTGTTAAAATCAAATGACAGTTGATCTTCTTCATCGATTAAATCACTTACATTTATATCAACAGTAAATGTTTCTTCCGTATCAAAATTGTCGTTAAATGTTATTGGGGGTAAAGTGTATTTGGTATTAGTCATGTCCTATTTCCTCATATAGTGCTTTTCCAGAAAAGAAATCTTTTTTAAGTTTTTTTACTTGTTTTTCTAATGCTACAAGAAAATCATTATAGTTTTCCATATACTCAACAATTTGTTTTACAACTTTTGCTTTATGAAATCTATAATTTTCGAATGATGTAGTCCATTCACTTGGATATTTAAATTCTGGTAATGCCATTTCACTATAACTTAGTCTATCTGGAACCATAGGTAAAGCACCTACTAGAGCTCCTTCATACCAACTTATACCAAGTGTTTCTTGTAGATTAGCACTGAATACCAATTTTGCTTCTCCTAACAAATTATGATATTCAATCTTTGAAAGTGGTCTTTCTTGACACACAACAAACTCATATTGTGGTAATTGATTTTGAAGATCACTAAAAATTTCTAACTGTTTTTCTGGAGCAATTCTATGCGGAAATAGTATCATATTTTTCTTTTCCATACCTTTGTATGGAACAAGCGAATCTGCCAAATACTCCATAGGCCATCCAACTCTTGCAAATTTACTATCTATATTATTAGAGAATGACTCTTTAAATAAATTTATATGAAACTCTGTTGCGAAAAAATTATGATCATATGTATTAAACATACTTTCTTCTGCAAGTCTCACCCAAGGTTTGTCGCCTATTAATCTTCCCAAGAAGTCATGTGGATCATAACTACCAGCATGCCACAACCCGCCAATGCGAATGTTAACACCCAATAGTTCTGCCATGTAACGTAATTGTATAACTGTAGGATTCCAAGCATCAGTGTATAAAAAATAGTCACCGTCTTGGATTTTCCCGGCACAAAACATTTCACCAATTTGAGCAAGTTGATTGCTTTTGTAAACATTTGTACCTCCAAAGTTTAGAAACGCCCCAGGAGTTGTAGCCTGAGGTGTTTCTCCACCGCTAATAACAACAACTTCATTATTAGTAGATCGACGCAGTTGCTTAGGAAGATGTTCCTTCCATTGTTTGGTATAACGGGTATCAACTGCTTCTATATCTACTACATAAATTGTCATTAATTAAGCCTTTTAAATTTATTTTTTTTCTTTTGGGTTCTTCGCCACGCCATGTAGCTTTCCCAAGTTCTGTCTCCTTTTTTGTAAAGACTAGCTTCACGAAAAGGTTTACCTTCGTATCTACAGTAATCTCGAAATAAGTCAAGATCGTCAAAAATTTTCCTAATCAAAGGATCCTTGATTGCCATTGTTCTTCCTTTTAGCAATATCATTGTGTTTGTGGTTGTGGGTAAAATATTGTACAGCCATTTTCGCCATCTTCGGCAACGTCGATCTCTACAAAGCGGCCTGGATACTTTGCAGAAATAGCTTCATACAAGTCGTCTGCAATCATTTCACAGCTCTTGTAATCCAACTGTAATGTTCCTTCATATAGTTTTTCAAGCCAACGTTTGAATTGGATAAATTCAATATCTCTATCATTGTGTGTAACTTGAATACGAACTTTAAAATGGAAAATATGTCTATGCGGATATCCTAAAAAAGATACATCATATTCATCACCTGTAGCTAAATCAGGATCTTCTAATGCGGCTGGGTATTTGTGGATACCTTCTTTTCTAAAAGTTACCCAAATACTTCTATCAGCCAGTTTTAATACATTGTCTTGTGCAATTTTTTGGTCTTCTTCTTTCATCATACGTAACATACCTTCATAATATCTTTCATTGTCTTTATTAATATTAACTTCATTTAAGCACTTTGTCAAGTCCATAATCTTTCCAATCTGTAAATTTTTTTCTATCCATTAAATCATGTAAGCTATGAGTCCAAATTCCAGGATTAGATTTGTTAAATCCTTTATCATCTATCTTCAACATAGTATTATAGTTCCATTGTTCAATATATGGAATTGGTACTCTAATTTGCGGAATAAAGTTATTAGATTCAACACAGGTACTTTCTAAAAAATATTCAGCGGCATTTAACGGAATATCTAAACTGCATTTGTAACCTTTTTCCAGAAAATACGTAATCATACTATCCCATTCCCTATAATAATCTGCATCATGACTCTGTGAAGCAGGATCAAAACTATGATTAGCACCAAAGAAAATATGACTAATGTCTGCATGTAAATGTTCCTTTACATTTTCTATGCTTTGTAGGCCAACAACAAAAAGAGTCTTAAGCCCATAAGCAGGAGTCTTTTCAATCTCTGTGCCTATAAAGAACGTAATATCTTTTTTTGTGCCGTCTTTATATTTTCTTTCCATTTTGCATTTGGTCCTTAGCCGCTAATTTTTGTTTTTTTAATTTTACTAAATGTTCTTTTGTAGCCCAACTACGATCATAGTTTCTTTCTTTTTCTACTTGTTCTACTTTCATATGAAAGTAATCATGCATATTTTGTAATCGTTTTGCCTTTTTTGTTTGTCTACCTGTCGCCATTATACCTCCTGAAATAAATTGTTAAAGTGTGTATCAGCATTTGTAATCCGTTTACCAGTGTTACCTCTTGTACCTATGATAGTGTCCCAGTATCTGGAAAATTCTGCTATTACTGCTTCTGCCTCGTCTTTTTTATCCGTTGCGAATATTGCTTCAACAACATCTCTAAATAAAACCCTGTCAAACTGCTCTTGTACAAGCATGTTTGGAATGACACCATTGTCGTATTGTCTATTTGCTTCTTGTACTGCATTAATGTGCATCCATACGTTGTGACCCATCATGATAGCATATGAAAAACTATCCCATGAGGTCTTTCCTTCTTTACCTATCTTATTTAGGTCGCCAGGACCATATATACAAATATCTTTTGCCATCAGTTCGGCAGTGATAGGTGAGTCTAAAAAACTGCCATGCTTACCTTCTCTAACAAATGCTTGACCAAACGGTGTAGTATCTTTAGACAAATTTTTATCATCTATACTTGGAACCATTCTATAAACCCATTTTTGTCTATTTTCTGTCTCAAGCTCACAATATATTTGTCCATTAGCAGTTGCTAAGAAAGGACTAGCACAGTCAAATGTAACAGTAAAGTTTTCATTATGATATTTTCTTACTGCTCTTTGAATGTCTGTCAGTAGTACAGCCCATTCTAATTTACTAGTTCCTAAGAAATGCATTACATCATGTATACCTTTTTCCAATAACCCATCATATCTTAGTGCTACAAGTCTTTTTAGTACTAAATGAATATCGCACATGTTCTGTCCACCCATGGACCAACCATTAAAGTGATCTGTATATTTTTTAGGATCACAATAGTCTTTCATCTGATTATACCAATCATCTGCATCTGCATGGTTTTCACCTTGTAGTACATTTAAAAATTTACAAGCACCACTTCTGTTTTTCATAAAATAATCGTTATTGATACGTGTTGCATTTACTGCTTCTTGATAACTTGTTATACCAGTTGCTTTTTGTCCTGCTGGAGAACGTGATACCCAAGCCGGAATATCAAGTATCATACCGTAATCCATATATTCATCCATCCATCTCAAAACACCATCACGTTTTTTGTGTGCTTTAGGACAATTAGGATCTTTCCAATCTCCTTCCCAAACACCCTTACCAATTTGGAAACCACCCGAGTCTCCTAAGATCCAGCTGTTATTTCTATCTCTATTACGAACCATATCTTCTTTTGGAGCATCTTTGTTTATGTCTAGTTCGGCATGTCCTGCAGAATATAATGTCCATTTATACTGGAACTGTCCTTGATCTTTGTTAATGTAATTTAAACTTTCAACACCATTCTTTAAGTTGCTTGGAATACGGTTTGTTTCAACATATTCATCAAATCTTTGTTTGCCTACATACGTAGCATAAAATCCACTCAATGCAGGAAGAAAACGTGCATAGTCTTTTTGTTCATTTGTTAAATTTGTTTTCATCAAAATCCCCAATCATACCTCCAAGGATACATGGTATATCCTAATGGCTTAAATATTAATTCTTCAAATAATACTATCATAGAGACTGCAAAAACTATCTGAATCCATCTAGGTGCTCTTTGTAGCCAACCTAGTGGTATTTGAAACAACCATTCATAAAAGTCAAAAAGTAAACCTGCTATTCTATCTTTTAAACTAAATGGCGGAGTCATAAAAACAACAAGTATTATCGCAAAAATCCAAACACCTATTCCATAATCATCATTTGGATCGTCAAATATTATTGCCAAACTTAGTAAACCTATTAGATATAAACCAATCCATTTTCTAAGATGTGCTATCATTTTTTATATTTTTTCCCCATCTCTCTCATGTTTTCTTTGTATTCTTCGTATAGTTCTGGATCAGACTTACTACCTGTACCGTCAACTCCAAAACTACAACTAGCGACAGCCAATAGTCCTGCAACTACTACATAACTAAAATATTTGCAAAATTTTAAAAACAATTTGTAAGTAAGTTCTGCTTCTTTTTGTGCTGATTCTCTCGGAGTCATTACTTACTCTGTGCTGGCAAGATATAATCATACTTTGCCATTCCGCTATCAACTGTAATCATCATTGCACCTTGATCTGAAATACTCATTTTGATATCGCCATCAAGATTTAAAATACTTTGAACTTGTGCTACAGGCCAAGCCCATGTGTGTGCTAATGAACCTTCAATATCATGATGGAATACAAATTCACCTGCATGTGTGCTTACATCACCAAATGCAAATATAAGATTGTTATTTTTAGTGCTTACGTTAAAAGTAGGCTCTTCAGCATGTGCCGCACTCATTAGTTTCATTCTAGCAATACTGGCTACACTTGGATTGAATTCAATCTGCCATTGTGCTCCTTTAAACTTTACAGTCTTTAACTTTTCATCAATAATTGCTTTGTTCATAAATCGATAATCATTTTCAAAATCACCTGCGGCATTTTCAAAATGAATATGTGTAGGCACTGTTTCTCCGTTTCGTTCAGCTTTTACAACTTCAATCTTTGCATCTTTTTGATACTCAGGATTTTTCAAGTGTAAACTTAGTTTGTCTAAGTTTGGCATTCCAAATGTACCTACAAATTCAGCTACTGCTGAATGTGTTTCTGCACTCAATATTACACTACGATCTTCAGCCATAGAATCTATCTGTGTTGATCCTTCATTGGTTACTTTGACTAATGTTAAGAAACCAAGTGCATGTGTATGAGCTACAATGTCTTGTAAGATATCTTTCATTTCATTCTCCTATTATTTGTATTATAAAGCATATGTGCGCCTTTGTCAAGCACTTTTCCTTACTTCATTGTTATATTCTACTGCTGATCTAATGATATTTAGATCAACATTGTTAGTGTCTGCTGATTTAAGGATAGCGACTGTGTCCTTTGGAAAACAATGTCCTCCGAATCCTCTTTCTTTAGAAACAAAACTATGACTAGGGCCAATCCTATTGTCATTAGTAACTTCTTGCCTAACCTGCTCGTAATCTATATTGCAGGCTTTACACATGTCGTAAACTTGGTTAAAAAAGTTAACCTTTGTTGCTAAAAATGCATTCCTAAAACTTTTTCCTAAAATTAATTCTTCTGGTTGTCTAATAAAAACTTTTTTACAACAATATTTCCAAAGTTTGTCCCAATAAGCAATGTCTCCACCACCTAAACTTATTTCTTTGCTAAATTCAAAATCTTGAATAGCATTTTCTTGCCTTAGGTATTCAGGACTATAAGTGATATCTAAATGAGAAAACATTGCAGTAATTTTACGCCAACCTTCAATACTTAAAGTACTTTTTATCATTACAGGTACTGGTTTCAAAACATCATTTAATACATCAACAACATTATCTATATTACATGACCCGTCTGAGTTTTGGGGAGTTGAAACACAAATGATTACTGCTTGTGGATTGTAATCAAATACCTTGCCGTTGAATCCTACGTCTCTCCATGTTTTTTTATAATAGTTAGGATCAACAACTTGTATTTTAAAATTAAATCTTTCTAGTAGATATTCATGTGCTTGTCCTACTGCACCATAACCTGCTATTACAATTTTATCCTTCATTTTTCTCCACATAGTCTTCTACACAAACAAATCCAACACCCATAGGTGCGGATTCTTCCTCAATGTAACCCTGTTCTATACAACTGTAAGGGTCAGCAAACCAATCAATTGCTTGGCTATCTATATCACCACTTGGTAATATTGTAACCATTATTAAAATAAATCCGTATATCATTCGCAAATCCTTTTTCTTAAATCTGTTGAACTAAATCTATGATCTCTTTTGTTAAAGTATAACTCTATGCCTAGACGCCTACAAATATCTTTACCCGTAAAGTCTTTATCTTTATATTCTTCACCGAGTATTCTAACGTCTACTTGATACATTTCTAAAATATCTTCCACATCTTTTTCTGTTGTATATGGAATAATTTCGTCTACGTATTTCACTGCTTTCAATTGAGTATAACGTTCTACTATTGTTTGTATAGGTTTATTCTTTTCTGGTCTATCAATTGTTGGATCTAATTGTAATCCTGCAACAAGATAGTCGCATTGCTGTTTCGATTCACGAAGCATTGCAACATGTCCTGCATGTAGTAGATCAAAAGCACTAAACGTTATTCCTACTCTCAATTTGCAACTCCTGTTTTTTGTAAATTTTCTAAAATTTCTTTTGTTTCTCGCCAATTTTTAACTTGTTTAGCAACGCCGCCTCTTTCCTTAACTGCATAAGCAAGGCTAAAATCGTTTCCATCAGGATCCATTCTATCTCCAAAGAAGAAAAGTTTTTCATTGGAGTCAAAATAGTCTACAATTTGTCTTTTGTCTTTTCCTTTGGAAATAATATCTATACCAGTTTCTCCTCCTACCACTGCACTTACATCAGGAAACTTATTATTAACTGCATCTGCAATTCTTATTCTTTCTTCACTTTCTATATCCCAATAGTAGTAGTCTTTCCTTTGTACCTTATCAGCTTTCCTGCCTACAACAGAAAAATTAATCATTCCCGGTCTGTGTTCTATATGTTTTCCTGTCCTAGTTTTATAATCACTCCCTTCTAATTTTTCTTCCAAAAATCCTAAAAGTTCTTTTGAAGGTTTCCAATCATTAGTGTACACATTTTCTTGTTTGTCCCAGATATCATTTCCGTTACAATTATAGCATTTGTATACTGTTTTACAAATTTCAACTCCTAACTGTTCTACTGTTTTTGGATTATCACTACCAGTAACCAAAGACACAGAATTTTGTTGAGCAAAATATAAAAACCAAATTGCAAATTGCGGTTGTATCTTTTTCCTACTAGGAGTTAAAGTTCCGTCTACATCAAATACAAAATGATTATTTTTCACTAATTTGCTCCTTTAGATCTCTTTTTTGTAGGCTTAATTTTTCTTTTGCACTCATTAAATATGCCGCACTAGCTAATACAAGTATAGCACCTGCTTCTGCAATAAGTACCCATGGATCAGCATCTTTACTATGTAAAATAATTAATCTGCATAAAGCCGTCATTGCAATTATAATTGGAAGGGTGACTGGTATTCTATTGCTAATAAAATATGCTCCAACCATTCCAACTATTTCTGTATAGATAAAAAGCAGAAATAAATCTGCCAACTGTATATTCCTTGCTAACCACATATCCCATACAGCACATCCTGCCGCAACCACTGTCAGCATACCTATAAAAGCTAACATACCTTTTTCTGTTAACGTTGTTGTCCAATGTAATCTACTATTCACTTTCATTTTACTCTCCAAAATCAAACAAACTATTGAATGTGTTTTGTTGTTTTGTATCTTCAAGATTGTAATTTAACACACCAATTAAGTTATCAAGTTTATTGTCAATAATTGTTGCTTCCATTGCATCATTATCAAACGGAAGTTCTTTAAACCAATCAGGCAAGTGTAATTCATCTGTTGGATAAGCAACACTTGTATATCCTAACGGATTTTGTTTTAGCTTACAAACAATTACCTTCATACCATCTACAATCTCTTGTGAATACTTGTCACCATTCATACGTTTTAGTGTATTCCAATTGATACTTGCTCTAACATGTCCTGGCATGTTTGCTTTGCCTTGTTTTTCTTCAAGACGTTGATAGTGTCCAATCTTGTTTGCACGTTTTGGAGAACCTTTTTCCCAACCTGGGCGTTCTTTGAACTCTCTACGAAACTCTGTAATACGTTCTAGTACTTCTTTTTCAGACTTTTCTAACAGTACCATCATCAATATTTCACTCAAAAATTCTTGCATAAACACAGGCGTGTCTGATCTACGTAAATCAAGTCCCATTGCTTTAACTTTGCCTGGCTTACCTTCTACATCACTTCTAAAACCTTCTAAGTCATATACCAATGCCGCATATCTTTTCTTAGTAATATACAATCCACTTTCCGCAACAATTTCTCTGCCTGCCGCAATGACCTCTGCACGACTTTTTGGACAATGGAAAGCATCCATCATAAAGTCTTCAAAGGTTGTATTTGCTTCTTCTGCAACTTGATCGTATAGTGTTATAACATTATCTTTACTCCAGGGTATTTTTCCTGCATCAATTTCTTTTTTAAGTGTTGGATATGCACTAAAGTACACAGAATCAGTATCACCGTATATAACTGCTTCTCCTACATGATCATATGTACCTGTAATGACCTTGTTTACTTCTGCACTCATGTGTTTAACAATAGTTCTGCCGGATAATGTAGTAGATTGTCCAATACGTTTATCAAAAAATCTACAGCCTGGATTAAGAATTGCACCATACAAACTGTTCAAATTAATTTTCTTTACAAGTTGTCTTTTATCCCAATACTCGATTTCTATTTTATTACCAGCATCTTTTGCTTTTTTAAGTTGTGCTTGTAATTCTTTACGTTCACTATACCAACGTTTAAGAATACCCGGAATAACACCTTCAAATTCAGTTGTAAAAATAGTACCATTTGAACTTAACATCCAAGGCATATTGCTATCAAATACAAGTTTATGTATTTCAGCACCACTCATTACACGATTTTCACCTTGTTCAAAATCAACTGTAATAGCAACATCCTTCCTTTTTGCCATTACTGCTTCATATTCTTCTGTACCGAACTTGCCTTCCCAAGCACCTGCAAAAGATTTTTTCTGCAACACCATTGCATCATGTAGCATTGCTTCTGTGAGTTCAGGACGTAGTTGTCCAACAATAGTTTCAGGAGCCATGTTCAATGCACGAATAACACTCGGATACAGACTGTTCAAATCCATTGAACCAATCCACTTGTGTAAACCTTTTTTAGGAAATGCAACATAAGCACCTGCGGCCGCAGTGTTTTCGTCATCACGTCTTGGACGATTAGGAACCTGTAGTCCTCTATGATGTGCTTCGTTGATGATTGCTTGTTCTGTCACTGCAACAGCACCCATTGTGGTCTGTAGCAAAACAGTATTTGCATGTGCTAGTTCGTTACTGAGATCAATAAATCTTAGTTTTTTGTCCAGCTTGTCCAGTAGTGCAACGTCTTGCCTGTTGTATTCAATGAATCTTCTGAAGTCATTGTTATAAAGTTGATCGAGCGTCCCTTCATAAACTGTTTTACGTTCGCCAACTTCAAGCTCACCGATTGCATCAAGCCTGTAAGTGTGTCTTTCTTCATATGTGTATTTACGATAAAGTTCTAAACTATCTAAATGTACTCTGCCTACTAGGTCATAGGTTTCAGCTGATTTGCCATACTTTTCATACTCACGTTTTTTAGGAAGTTGTTTCCATAAACAAAAACGCCTTGTATCGTCTTTGCTTAGTACTCTACTTACTCTATTTACCGTATACGGAATATCATAACCTTCACTATTCCAACCTGTAAGTATATCACTATCTTCAATCAAATCAAGAAATGTTTCAAGCATGTCTGCTTCTTTAGCAAAAAGAATACATTCCTCTCCCCATTCTTTGCACTGTTCCTTTGCTTGTTCCATTGTAATTGTTTTAGGAGGAACTGCAAGTGTTATAAGTGCATCAAGCCATTGCAAGTGTACTGTGATTGCAGTAATTGGCATGAATGGATCGCTAGGATCAGCAAAGCCTCTCTCTGGATCAAAATCAGTTTCAATATCAAAAAATGCAATGTTTAGTTTTGGAGCATCTTGATTAAGATAGTTTTCTGATAAGCATTGGAAAATAGGGTTGATATCACTTTCAAAAAGTTCTTTGCCTTTGTTAATTGCAACTTCTTTTCTAAAATCTTTTGTGTTTTTGGAAACAATTCTAGTTAGTGGATCGCCATAGATACTTTGATGTTTACCTTTAGGATCCTTGTAATAGAATGTATATTTTACTGGATATTCATGGAAATGTCGCTTTCCATCTTTGCG
>Ga0310343_10000264_pt1 | contig 24741 bp, 23 predicted proteins | sample HC15DNA2025_MG_FD_203519 | JGI IMG/M metagenome (GOLD analysis project Ga0310343, IMG submission 203519) | Marine microbial communities from station ALOHA, North Pacific Subtropical Gyre - HC15-DNA-20-25_MG | ecosystem: Environmental > Aquatic > Marine > Oceanic | place: Pacific Ocean: North...
TTCCAGACATCAGGGCTACATTCATACAGATGGAATGCTTCAGATGTACCATCAGGTGTATATTACGTTAAGCTTCAATTTGAGAATCAAGCTCAAACAATGAAAGCTGTACTTGTTAAGTAAATATAGTTTTACGATTTTACTAGAAAAAGGGAAGACGTAAAGTTTTCCCTTTTTTTTGTAATGTATCTATATTGATTTTATTTTTTATCTTTAATAAATTGTACTAGTAAATATGGAGGTTATATGAAAATTATTATTTTCGTTCTTATGGTTATTTCAGGTATGTTCGCTCAAACATATTGCGCAGGTGACCAGATTAGTATAGCTGATCAAAACATTGAGCATATTGTTGGTGCTGGAATGGAAGGGTACGATGTTGGAGACACCTTTAAGCTTGCTGATTACAATGGAGATTTAAATGGTGGAGAATACCACGTTATATTCATTGATATGAGTGCTAGCTGGTGAGGACCTTGCCAAAGTAATGCACCCATAGTTGATGGGTTAGAAGAAGAATGGGCTGAGTATGGTGTTAAATTTATCACTTCTCTATCTGATGCAGGTCAGCCTTATAGTTGCGAATCATGGCAATCAAGTTTTGGTAATAGTGATGCTCCATTAGTTTTAGATGAGAATCAAAGTAGTACTGGCCTATTTAGTTTACTACACGACTCATGGAATGCTTTTCCTACCTTTGTTTTAATAGATCATACAATGACTGTAAGAGCAAAGCCATGGACACTAGATAGTAATGGTAATTCGAACACTTGTGATGGAACAAGCGGCACAATAAATGGATGGAGTGGTGGAAGTACAAGTGATTTTATTCAGCAGCTTGTTGATGAATGTGGTGACTTATGTGAACCCTGTTCAGGTACGATTGATAGTGATGGAGATGGAGTAGCTGATGATTGTGATGACTGCCATAATATGCCTGGTGATGTTAATGATGACTTCGTTATTGATGTTTTAGATATTGTACTAAGTGTAAATATGATACTATCTGTTGGTGACTCAAACGATTGTCAGCGAACTGATGCTGATATCGATGGTAATACAATAATCAATATACTCGATGTTATACAGATTATAAATTTTGTAATTGGAGACTAGCTTATATTAATTTAATTGTATAAAAAAAGGGCCATATGGCCCTTTTTTTATATAAAAGATATATTACTAGATATTCTTATACTTAAAAGAAAAGTCTTTACCTTTTTTCATTTTTTTCGTTCCTTCAAATAAAGGATATATAAAGAAATTTTCCTTTTCTTCTCTTTCTTTTAATTCTAAATCTCGTCCAGTTGTAAACTCCACTCTATCCTTATTCAGAGTTCCAAAATAGTACTCTGCCTTAGCCGGCGCTTTATCAGCCTCTGAAATATCAACAGGATACCAGGTTCCTTTTCCATTTTCATCTACTGCGAAGTAGTCAGCCCAGCAATGATAACCTTTTACAATGCCTTCGCCATCTTCACTGTCGTCTGGAGGTATATTAAAGCCCATATGAAAACGGGCAGGAGCATCGAGTGTACGACAAAGTGAGATAAAATAAGAGTGATAGTCAGTGCAATTTCCAACGCCTATATCACATGCATATCTGGCATTTCCTTGGCCATATGCATATTTATCTGCCTTATTTTGAGATTTAACTAATTGATCGTGGGGAATCTTATTTTCTCCATATACTATATCTTGTGGTAACCATTCTTGACCAGTATTTTTATTTATTCCTCCATGAACGTATTTATAATTTGCATCATTTGAGTCATCGGTAGGTTTTCCGTAGTGCATCCCATTTAACACATAATCATATATCTTTTTAAAATCTATAATTTTGTCATCTTTAGGTCTTAAACCCCCTTTATCTATAACTTTTGAGAATCGAGATTCGCCCACTGGTACAAATGTAGTAGGTTTTTTATAGATATCAGGGTCAATGTCAAAAGCAACATTTTGATGTTCATATCTTTCTACATCCCAAGATAAAACAATCGATGACTTTGTTACAGTGTTATTTTTTGCTTTACAAAAATAGTATTTATTTTTGTGAATTTTCTCTGTTAGTTTATTGCACTCTAGTTCATCTTTGTTGTATTCAATCTTTTCATTAGAGATAGTTTGAACGCCTTTTATGGATTGAGGAACAGGTATCCATGTTTTCATTCCTGTTTTCTCATCATTATCGCTTTCTAAATCAACTTGATAGGTAAAAGTAAATTTTCTGATTGATTCTGAAGTTTGACTCTTATAAAAATAGATAATTAGGCATAATGCAGCAAATATTAGTAAATATGAAAGTTTTTTCATTATTCTATCCTTCATTGTGTGTTTTTGAAATTAATATGTTTTTAGAATTGATTCTAAGTATTGATACAGCTAAAAGTTTTTTCCTTCCAAACTGGAGGATGTGTGATATCCTCATTGATGTTGTAGGAGCAGTTTAATCATATCAAAATTTAATGTAAAAATCATTTAGTTAGAAAAGTTTTTTTATTTGATTCTCTATTCTCTCAGCTTTCTTTTTTAAATCGTCTTCAGAATCTTTCTCGACTGAGATTTTAGATAAATCGTTGAAATGCGTCGAATTAACAACAATATCAATATTTATACCGTCAAAATCCAGATGTATGATTTTGTCTCCATGATCCCAACGATAATATTCTTTTGAATCTGATCCCATATCTATGTAGAATTTTTCACCATCTCCAAATCTTTTATCAAATGTATCAATTATTTTAGTAATAATATGGCTATCGATAATAGAGCCTAATTTAAGCCTAATTGTTTTTAGAAAAGTTGGTCTCATTTCATTTGTTCCATAAACAAACTCAATAACAAATGGCACATCAAATAAGTGAAGGACATAAGCATCTCGATCATTGTCCCAATAAATATTATTGTCTTTCAACTTTGTTTTTACAAATTTCTTTCCATCTCCAAAGTTTATAGTCCCGTATGCTCTTAAGTCATTTGGAATAGGTTGTTTTACTTTTGGTTTTTCTATATTGAGACAAACACCAAAAGCAATTAAAAAAAATAGTAAGGTAGTAATTTTATTCATAACAATGGTCTAATTTGCCACAAAAAGCAAAGAAAAAAAAATAAAATATCTTAAATTTATTTCAATGCACCCGTAGCTCAACTGGATAGAGCACTTGTCTACGGAACAAGAGGTTATAGGTTCGAATCCTATCGGGTGTACACACTTATTTAGCAATGAATTACTTTATCAAAAAACACCTAAGTTATTTATTTATAACTTTTTTATTGATTTCAATTTCTTTTTCAAAAGAATATGTATTGTTGGTTTCATTTGATGGTTTTAGGTATGATTATTCTGATAAAGTCTCTACTCCTAATTTTGATATACTTGAAAAAAAAGGAGTTAAAGCTGAGTCTTTGGTCCCAATTTTCCCTACATTAACATTTCCAAATCACTACTCAATTGCTACAGGTTGTTATGCAAACAAGCATCGAATAATCGGTAATACTTTTTACAGTAAAACATTGGATCGTGTTTATTCCATGTATGATAGAAATACTGTAGCAGATAGTTCTTTCTACGGTGCAGAGCCAATTTGGGTCACAGTTGAAAAAAATGGTCTTAAATCTGCATCTTATTTTTGGGTAGGCTCTGAGGCAATTGGTAAGACTCCTAGCATTTATAAAAAATATGATTCTTCTGCACCCTTTATTTCTAGAGTGGACTCTGTTATGACATGGTTTAGTAAACCTGAGCCCGAACGTCCAGAGCTAGTTTTATTATATTTTAGTGAACCCGATCATCATGGTCATATGTTTGGACCAAATTCAATCGAAGTAGATGATATGATTATCCAAAGTGATCAGCTTCTAGGATATATAATGGATCAGATTCAAAAGCTATCCATTAAAGATCAGTTAAACCTTATTGTTTTGAGTGATCATGGAATGTCACAAGTTTCTAAAGAAAAATTAATATTTCTTGATGAATTTATACCTGAGGATATGGTAATTTTTCATGGCGGAGGAGCAGTTGGTATGATTAACCAAAAGAAGCGCTCTTCATTATCTTTAAAGAGCTTATTCACAAAACAGCGTTATTCAAAAAAAGAAATTTTTAAGCACATTGAATTCGTTGAGTTTATGGATGTCTACAAAAGAGAAAATATCCCTAAGCATCTTAATTTTCTAAATGCTGATTCACCAGACTTTTTACTGGTCGCAAATAATGAATGGTTTATTACTAATCGAAAAAAATCTGAAAAAATTGGTAAAACTTTAAATGGTATGCACGGTTATTATTCATATCATAAGGATACACATGGAATATTTTATGCTATGGGACCTTCATTTAGGAGAAATTATAAAATGAAATCATTTGAAAATATTCATGTTTATCCAATAATATGTGATATCTTAAACATTCCAGTGTATAAAAATATTGATGGAGATATAAATCATGTTAAGGGAATGCTAAGATGAAAGTACCTTTCTATGGTGTTAAAAGTGATAAAAATAACCAGATTTACCTATCAGAGTTAGAGTCACGTCATTGTGTTAAAGTTTTAAGGCATAATGTTGGAGATAGGATTCAAGTTCTTGATGGAGAAGGTTCTTTGTACAATTGCACAATATCAGATGATAACATCAAGCATTGTGTTCTTGATATAAACTCAATTGATTTTAAGGAAAAGGATATGTGTGGCGTTCATATTGTAATTGCTCCTCCCAAAAACCCTATTAGAATTGACTGGCTAATTGAAAAGTGTGTTGAAATGGGAGTAGCTAGAATAAGTTTCGTATTGTCTGAAAGATCTATTCGTACTAGAATAAAATATGATAGATTAGAAAGGATAGCTATTGCTTCAATGAAACAATCATGTTCAAGATATAAGCTTAGAATTGATGATATTGTTCCGTACAGAAGCTTAATAAAGGAAATAAAGGTAACTCAGAGATTAATACCTCACTTAGAACAAGGAAAGAAAACATTAATTTATTCTGCAATAAAACCCAATCTAGATACATGTTTTTTGATTGGACCGGAAGGTGACTTTACACTTGATGAAATTGATTTAGCTCTATCAGCAAAATTTTTTCCTGTAAGTCTTGGAAACAAAAGACTTAGAACAGAAACTGCAGCATTGATGGTAGCATCCACATTTAATCATGTTAATGGACTATAATAATCAAAATATAGAATGGATGAAGGTTGCGTTTAGAGAGGCTGAAAAAGCATTTCAATGTGAAGAGGTTCCAATTGGAGCAGTAGTAGTTAAAGATGGTAAAATAGTCGGTCGCGGATATAATCAAACCGAAACATTAAAAGATGGAACCGCACATGCTGAAATGATAGCAATTACTTCAGCGGCATCTAGCCTTGGTGATTGGAGGTTGGATGATTGTATACTATATGTGACTAAAGAACCATGCTTAATGTGCGCTGGTGCAATTGTTAACTCTAGAATAAAAATGGTGTTTTTTGGAGCCTACGATGAAAGATATGGATGCGCATCATCTTTGTATCAACTTTGTAATAGCCCTAAATTTCCTCATCGAGCAGCAGTTAGAGGTGGTATAATGAAAGATGAGTGTACAAGAATTATTCAAGAGTTTTTTCATATTCAAAGAGCAAAAAAAGAAAGACATAACTAATTTTTTAATGTGATTGAAATCAATTTAAAAGTTATGATTAAATTATAAATTATTTATGTAAGAAATAGATATCATAATTTCTGCCTACTTCTTACTCCTCATTAACTTCAATTTCTGGTAAACGATTAAGGAAACCCGAAAGGGTTTCCTTTTTTTTTTAACATAAAATTATATATCTTAACAATTATGAAATCAAACATATTTTTCAAAAAATACTTTCTTTTATTTTTATTTTGTACTTCAATCGTATTTTCATCCAGGTATTTCATCGATACGAAAAAATCAAATGTTATTTGGATTGGACGTAAAGTTTCTGGTGAGCATCATGGTGTAATTAGTATTAAAGGTGGCTATGTAGATATAGAAAAAAAATCAATAGTTGGTGGTGAAATTGTTATTGATATGAAAAGCATAGAGGTCGTAGATATGAGTGATAAATATAATAGAAAGCTAGAAAAACATTTGAAAAATTCAGATTTCTTTGATGTAGACCTATTTCCAGAATCAACATTCAAAATTAAAAAGAACCATGAATTGATTACGGATGAAAATATTTTGTTTGAAGGTGATCTGACAATTAAGGATACAACTATCATTTCTAGTATTCCTACAAAAATATCATTGGAAGATAATATTGTTAAAGCAATTGGAATTGTAGATATAGATCGCACGCTATATGGGATAACATATGGGTCTGGTACTTTTTTTGAAGATTTGACAGATAGAGCTATTGATGATAACTTTACCCTAAAATTTAAAATTTTTGCTGATCGTAACTTTTTAAGTAAGCCTATTATTGAAGAATAGAAGTAAAACGATAAATAGTAATAATAGATTCCAAAAATAGTTATTCAAAATAATAAAAAGATAATGAAAATATATATATTCTATATAGTATTAATACTAGTTTTAAACAACTGCTCAAATATTAATTTTTCTAACTGGAATAAAAAATTCCGTCGTGAGCGAGTAATTGAATATTATGATAATGGTTGCAAAAAACATAGTATTTCCTACTTTAACAATAAATTTGATGGCCCTATGATTCGTTGGGATGAGAATTGTGGAATGATATCAGAGACTAATTATGAGAATGGTAAAATTCATGGTTATTGGAAAGAATATTATTCTAATGGTACGCTTATGCATTCTGCAGAATATTTCTTTGGACAAAAGAATGGTTATGAAAAATGGTATTATAAAAATGGAGTTCTTAAGTCAGAAGCCATATTTGAATATGGGGAGCTAGTTTCAGATGTATTGTATTGGGATGATAAGGGTGAAAGTTTAAAATGATTTATATAAGTATTTTCATTTAAGATATGAATAATTAATAGATTATTTTTTTGGATAGTATAAATCCGTAATTGTACCATCAATCATTTCTGCAGTATTAGCGATTGTTTCTGTTAAGGTAGGATGTGGGTGAATGGTTAGGCTAATATCTTCAGCCATAGCATCCATTTCAATTGCAAGAGCTGCCTCGCCAATTAAATCTCCAGCGTGCGGTCCAACAATGCCAACACTTAGAATTTTCTCATTACGTTCATCATAAATTATTTTAGTTCTGCCATTAATAGCTCCCAAGCTTAAAGCTCTACCATTGGCTTGCCATGGGAAAATTTTTGATTTGAATTTTATCTGTTTTTTCTCAAGATCTTGAATTGAAGGGCCTGCCCATGCAATTTCTGGATCGGTGAAAATAACATAGGGAATAGATTTGGGGTCAAAAAAGTGTCTCTTTCCACTAATAACTTCAGCAACAACTTTTCCTTGATGAGTAGCCTTATGAGCCAGCATAGGATTACCTACAATGTCACCAATTGCAAATATATTAGGAACTAAAGTTCTTCCTTGCATATTGGTTTGAATAAAGCCATACTTATCTCTGTCAAGTCCTATATTTTCAATATTTATTTTTTTTGTATTTGGTTTTCTCCCAACACAAACAAGCACTCTATCATAAATCTTTGTATTAACTTTTCCATCTTTTGCTTCAAATTCAACTTTTGCTTTTTTATTATCTTTTTTTACGGCTTTAACCTTGGTATTAGTCATAATGTTGAATTTATCTTTAATTTCATTATATAGGACTTTTACAAGGTCATTATCCATGTCTGATAATATTTCTGGTAGAAACTCAGCAACATCAACTGAAGACCCTATTCCTTGATAAAAGGTAGCCATTTCTAAACCTATATAACCTCCTCCTATAATTAGCATATTTTTGGGTATATCAGTTAAATTTAGAGCATCAGTAGAATCTATGACCAGTTCATGATCAACTTCAACATTCGGTATAAGAGACGGAGAAGATCCTGTTGCTATTACACAATGTTTAAATTGAATATTCTGCTCATCAGACTTAGATTTAATTTTTAACTCCGTAGCTGAGTTAAATGATGCTTCACCATTTATTATATTAACTTTTCTTCTATTAGCTAACCCCTCAATTCCAGATGAGAGATTATTTACTATGTCATTTTTCCATTTATTAATTTTACTCACATCTAGATTAGGTTTATCAAATGAAACTCCAACTTTTGATATGGTTTTTGCATCATTAATTACTTTGGCAATATGAAGAAATGCTTTTGAAGGTATGCAACCTTTATTTAGGCATACACCTCCTAGATTAGCATCTTTCTCAATTAAAGTTACATTTAAACCTAAATCAGCCGCTCTAAATGCACAAGCATACCCTCCAGGACCAGAACCTATGATTACTAATTCATGTACATTACTCATTAATCAAAAGTCTCTAAATTGGTTAGTAAAGATTTAAACAAATTACAAAATCTTGCTGCATCAGCACCGTCAATAACTCTATGGTCATAGGATAGAGAAAAGGGAAGCATATTTAATTCTTTTGCTAAGCCATACTTGTCAAGGACTACTCTTTTATACATTCTTGAAATACCCATAATCGCAACTTCTGGCTTATTGATTATTGGTGTAAAAAACTTGCCCCCAATTCCTCCCAAACTTGATACAGTAAATGTGCCGCCTGACATCTCTTCCATTGTTAATTTGCCATCTTTAGCTTTTTGACTTAATTCAAAAATTTGATCATTTATCTTTTTAACTGATAATTTATCTATATTATGAATTACAGGGACAACTAAGCCCTTAGGAGTATCTGCAGCAACACCAATATTTATAAATTCCTTCATAATTAAAATACTATTATCTATATCTGGCGTACTATTAAAGATTTTTTGTTCTTTTAAAGCTTTAGTTAGAGCTTTTAGAATGAAAGATAAATATGAGACTTTAATTCCTTTTTTTACTGATTCTAATTCTTTTTTTAAATCAATTAAGTGGTCTATATCAATTTCATCAAAATGAGTAACATGAGGTATACTTATCCATGAGTCAGTCATTCTTGAAGCCGTGACTTTTTTTATTTTATTAAATGATTTTTTTGTTATTGCTCCATATTTAAGAAACAATTTTTCATCTACTATATCACGCTTTAGCGGCGTATCATTATAACTTGGAACACTTTTAGCTTGATTTAAGCTTTCTGTTTCAATTTGAACTTTTTGAATGGCTGCATTATTTTGTTCATCAAAATTCTCATCTTGACCCGGATGAGAGTAATTGTCAACACTGGATGATTTATTAAAATCATCGGTATTAATCCTTTGATTCGCATGATTTAGAACATCTTCACGGGTAATTCGATTATTTTTTGCTGTACCTACGATACTTCCTAAATCACATCCAAGTTCTCTAGCGAGCTTTCGAATTGATGGAGTAGCTAATTTTGGTATATCATTTAATGCATTATTTATTTGGGGCTCACTAGAATCTGATTTGCCTTCCATATTAACATTTAATTGATTTTTGATGTTTCTAGAATTATTTTTATTTATGTTTACTTGTTCATCCAAAATAGATGAGTTTTCAGATTCTTTATTTTTTTTATCTTCATCTGTACTGTCTTTAGCTGGCTCTTTTGTGGGAGCAGTGTTTGAGTTGAGGATTGAATCAGTTGTGATTTCAAAAAGATTATCACCCGGATTAATGGTATCTCCTTTATTTACCAAAACCTCCTTTATCGTGCCTGATATATCAGACGGTATTTCCATAGAAGCTTTATCTGATTCAACAACCATTAGAATGTCATCTTTTTTTATAGTTGAATTTTTTTCAACTAATAATTCAGTGATCTCTACATCGTTTATTCCTTCTCCAAGCTCTGGTAAAGTAATCTTCATATTTATTTTTTTAGAGGATTGATTTTATTAGGGTCAATTCCATACTGTTTAATTGCCTTTGATAAAACTTCCTTTTTCAATTTCCCTTCCTTTATTAATGAATTTATTGCTGCTAATGTAATATAGTATCTGTTGATTTCAAAAAAATCACGCAAATTTTCTCGAGTGTCACTCCTACCAAAACCATCAGTTCCAAGTGATGTGAATGATGAACTAATATAGGGTGCAATTTGCTCTGCTACCAGTTTTACATAATCAGATACTGCAATAATAGGAGTTTTTGAATTTAGGCAGTTATCTATATAAGATTTTTTTGGAGTGGATAATGGATTTAAATTATTCCAATGTTCTATGTCTTCTGCCTCTCTACGAAGTTCGCTAAAGCTTGTAACAGACCAAATGTTAGAATCTATTTCCCAATCATCTCTTAAGATTTTAGATGCTGCTATTGTTTCATTTATTATAGATCCACTTGCAAGCAAGTTAACACAATTTTTATGTTTATTTTTTGATTTTTCATATAGATACATCCCTTTGATTATTCCCTCTTCAACATTTTTTGGCATTTTAGGATGAATATAATTTTCATTCTCCACAGTTAAATAATAAAAAATATCTTCATTGTTTTGATACATTCTTTTTAATCCATCCTGGACAATAACTGCAATCTCATATGAAAAAGCAGGATCATATGACTTTAAGTTTGGAACAGTGCTAGCAATTAACAGACTATGCCCGTCTTGATGCTGAAGACCTTCTCCAGAAAGTGTGGTTTTTCCAGCAGTACCTCCAACTAAAAAGCCCTTTGTTCGCATATCTGCAGCGGCCCAAATTGAATCGCCAATTCGTTGAAAGCCAAACATCGAATAGTATATGAAAAAAGGAATCATTTTTATCTCGTTCGTGATATGTGATGTTCCAGCAGCCACAAAACTAGATATTGACCCAGCTTCAGTTATGCCTTCTTCAAGTATTTGTCCATCTTTAGCTTCTTTATAATATAAAAATTGCTCAGAATCAACAGGGTCATATTTTTGACCTTTACTTGAATAAATTCCTATTTCCCTGAACAATGGATCAATGCCAAAAGTTCTAGCTTCATCTGGTATGATTGGTACAATTCTTTTTCCAATATTTTTATCTTTACATAATAAGCGTAGCAGTCTAACAAAAGCCATTGTTGTAGATATATCTCTGCCGTCAGATCCATTTAGTAAATCTTGAAATAATGATAACTCAGGAATTATAATCTTATCTGAATTGTCTTTTCTATTTGGAATATATCCATAGAGTTTTTTTCTTTGGTCTTTTAAATACTTAATTTCATCACTCTTTTCTTGAGGTCTTAAGAAAGGTGCTTTTACACACTCTTCATCGGTTAACGGTATATCAAAGTTTGATTTAAACTGTAATAATTCTTCTTCGTTTAGTTTTTTTTGCTGGTGAGTTATGTTTTTTCCTTCTCCAGCCTCACCAAGACCATATCCTTTTATAGTTCGAGCTAAAATAACCGTTGGCTGTTTCGTTTGATTCGTGGCTTCAAAATATGCTGCATAAACTTTTGCAGGGTCATGACCTCCAAATCGTAAATTTTCAATTTCTTCGTCCGACAAATCTTCAACCATTTTTTCTAGCTCTGGATATTTACCCCAAAAATGTTCACGAGTATAGGCACCACCTTCCACAACATATTTTAAGAAGTCTCCATCAACAACTTCAGAAATTCTCTTTGCTAGAATTCCATTAGTATCTTTTTCAAAAAGTGGGTCCCAATTTGATCCCCAAATTACTTTTATGACATTCCATCCTGCGCCCCTAAATGCTCCTTCTAATTCTTGAATTATATTTCCATTGCCTCTAACAGGTCCATCTAATCGTTGAAGATTGCAATTAATAACAAAGATTAAATTATTTAAATTCTCTCTGCTTGCTAGGGTTAATGCACCAAGAGATTCAGGTTCATCCATCTCTCCATCACCTAGAAATGCCCATACCTTTTTATCTGTATCATTTATGAGATTTCGATTTTGTAGATACTTCATAAATCGTGCTTGATAAATAGCCATAAGGGGACCTAAGCCCATTGAAACTGTAGCAAACTCCCAATAATCTGGCATTAACCATGGATGAGGATATGATGTTAGGCCATTTTCATTTGATATTTCTTGTCTAAAGTTATGTAAATGTTCTTCACTTATTCTACCTTCCATAAAAGATCTAGCATAAATTCCAGGGGTTACGTGTCCTTGAAAGAAAATTAGGTCACCACCATAGTAATCTGGCCCTCTAAAGAAATGGTTGAATCCTACCTCATAAAGGGTAGCAGATGATGCAAAACTTGATATATGTCCTCCAATACCGTCTTTAAGTTTGTTTGCTTTAGCTACCATTGCCATTGCGTTCCATCGTATAATAGATTTAATTTTTCTCTCAAGATTACGATTTCCAGGGTATGGTTGTTGCTGTTGTAATGGAATAGTATTAGTATAAGAAGTGTTCGGAGAATAGGGAAGCCTTACTCCATTTTGACGAGAAAATTCAATTAATCTTTCAATTATATAATGCGCACGTTCAACACCTTGATTTGCAATGACTGAGTCAATTGATTCAATCCATTCAAGGGTTTCTTGCTTGTCAGTATCTTTAATTTGTTCGTTTTTACTCATTCAAAATTAATTGTACTAATATTTTTTAAAATATGATTAAAAGATTTTTTTTCAATTAATGCTGTCAAAATATTGTATATCTCAGTTTGTTTTTTTTGTTTATTATTTTTTTCAAAACTCATTAAATGAATGTTTGAAAACTTTGTGCCATCATTTTTATAAACAAGAAAGCTACCTAAATTGCAAAATGCTTCCATCTTTTCATATTCTAATTTAATACTATTTTTATATAACCATACATGCAATAATTCATGCGCAAGTATAGCTTGAAATTGTATTTTGGGAATATTATCTAATATATAGATTTTAAAAATTTTATCATCTTGGACTGATATTTTTGTCAATCCTTTTAAATGATCAGAAGCATTATATCCATAGAGTTTTTTCATTTCATCTCTATTTATTAAAAAAATATCAATTTCATGTGCATATAAATCTTTAACTCCATTCTTACCTAGCATTTTAATTGTAGAAACTAAATAGTCCTCAACTTTTGAATCATCAATAATAGAAATGTCACATAGACTGCAAATATGTCTTCCGTCGTTAAGAATATAGCCGCCACCAGTAATTTTTTTGGATATGATTCTTGAACAACATTCACAGAATTGCCCATTGCTCTTATGATGAATATGGAATGGATTTCCCCATATATCAACAAGATATTTTTGTTCATTTATTGTAGATTCACAAATAGAACATTCAATGTTTGTACCAACTGGAAGCAAAAAATTGGATATACAAATAAAAAAAAATGAAATATATTGAGTAAATATCTTAAACATGTTATTAAATTAAGTTTCTAATTTACAAAACTTTTTTATGAAAATAGCGTTTTTAACTTCAGGCGGAATTGCTCCATGTTTATCATCATCGGTAGCTTCACTTATTCAAAATTATAATAATAAAAGTTATAATAATGAATATATTGGCTATCTGAACGGTTATTATGGTCTTTTAAAAGGTAAAAGTATCCCTTTAAACTTCAACTCAAATGAAGAACTTCAAAATTTGAAAAAATTTGGTGGTACAATTTTAGGTAACAGCAGAGTAAAACTGACAAATACTCAAGATTGTGTTAAAAATGGTTATATTAAAGAAAATGAGATTCCACTTGAAGTAGCTGCAAATCAACTTCTAAAAGATAATATTGATATTTTGCACACTATTGGTGGAGATGATACTAATACCACGGCTTGTGATTTAGCTATGTTTTTAAAAGATAAGGGATACGATTTAACTGTTGTAGGTCTTCCAAAAACAATTGATAATGATGTGTATCCTATATCTCAAACTCTTGGTGCAGATACTGCTGCTGAACAAGGTGCAATCTTTTTTGAAAATATTGTCAATGAAAATACAACTAGTCGAAGACAACTCATAATTCATGAGGTGATGGGTAGAAACTGTGGATGGCTTACGGCAGCAACTGCACGAAAGTATAGAGAAAGATTAAAATTGAAGAACTTTAATAATCAGAACGGTTTAAATGATAAGTGCTGGGATATTCATGCTATTTACATCCCCGAAGATAATATTGATGTATCACGAGAATCTTTACGTTTAGGTGAGATTATGAATCGTTATGACTGCGTTAATGTATTTTTAAGTGAGGGTGCAGGTGTAGATAATATTATAAAAGATTTAGAAATGAAAGGAACGCAAATAAAACGTGATGCTTTCGGTCACGTTAGGCTAGATGAAATTAATCCTGGTAAGTGGTATGCTGATAAAATTGCTGATTGGACTAATGCTAAAAAAATATTAGTTCAAAAAAGTGGTTATTTTGCACGTTCAGCTGCTCCAAACAAAAATGATATTTCATTAATTGATAAAATATCTGAAAAAGCTGTTGAATATGCGTTAGACAAAAGAAGTGGTGTTGCAGGACTAAGTGACGACCATCGTCAAGAAATTAGATGTATAGATTTTACTCATATTAAAGGTGGAAAGCCTTTTGATTGTAATCAATCATGGTATGTTGAAATGTTAAACGAAATAGGACAAAAAAAGGATAAAAAATGACAAATTTAAAAGAAATTGCAAATAAAATGACTGGATCAGGAAAAGGTATATTAGCTGCAGATGAGAGTACTCCCACATGTAAAAAAAGATTTGACTCAATTGGAGTTGAATCAACATTTGAAAATCGAAATGAATACAGGGATTTATTGTTAACAGCTCCTGGAATGGAAGAGTATATAGGGGGTGTCATTATGTTTGATGAAACTTTGCGTCAGTCTACAACTTGTGATAACAAAACACCATTCGCCGATCTTCTTGTTTCTAAAGGTGTTGTACCAGGAATAAAAGTAGATAAAGGTGCTAAAGAGTTGGCGGGTTTTAGTGGTGAAAAAGTTACAGAAGGCCTTGATGGTCTTAGGGATAGGCTAAAAGAATATTATGAAATGGGTGCACGATTTGCAAAATGGAGAGCAGTTATTACTATTGGTGATGGTATCCCATCATTAGCTTGTTATGAAGCTAACGCTCATGCCCTTGCTCGTTATGCTGCTCTTTGTCAAGAATCTGGTTTAGTTCCTATTGTTGAGCCAGAAGTCTTAATGGATGGAACCCATACAATTGAAAAATGCTATGAGGTTACTGATATGGCTTTAAAAATAACCTTTGAAGAGCTAAAAAAACAAAATGTGTCTTTAGAAGGAATGGTGTTAAAGCCTAATATGGTTATTTCTGCAATTGATTGTCCAGAACAAGCTTCCGTTGAAAAAGTTGCTGAGCTGACCTTAAAATGCTTAAAATCAAATGTGCCTGATGAAGTGACAGGTATTGCATTTTTATCAGGTGGTCAAAGTAGCGATGACGCAACGGCACATTTAAATGCAATGAATGCTATGGATGATAAACTACCATGGAATTTAACTTTCTCATACGGTAGAGCACTTCAGCAAGATGCTTTAAATAGTTGGCAAGGTCAAAACAGAGAAGCAGGCCAGTCTTCATTTTTAGAAAGAGCAAAAAATAATAGTCTTGCATCCAAGGGTAATTTATTGGCTTAAATAAATTAGTTATACATACTATTGAAAAAGGAGATTTGTAATGATGATGGATTCAATGATAGAATATGAACTCATGGTTTTTTTAACTATAGCTATAATCGCTATAATTGTATTGCCGATGATTTTCTTTTTGCTGCATCTACAAAAACTGCTAACTAGATGTAAAACAGCAGATAAAATGACTCCTGGTTTAGTTTGGCTTAATCTAATACCACTTTTTAATTTTGGGTGGATTTTTTATACTGTATCATGTGTTAGAGATTCTTTAAAAATAGAGTTTAAATTCAGAGGTTTAGAATCTGATGATCCTCAATTTGGTTACTCAATTGGACTTGCTTATTGCATAACTTGGGTTTGTTCTATTATTCCAGTTGTTGGATTTTTTTCATCAATAGCAAGTATAATACTATTTATCATATATTGGGTTAAAACGCACAAATATTCGTCTCAATTAGATTAAAAAGTAATATGTTTAATTATTTGAATAATTGAATGATTTCAATTTTGCGAAGTGAAGCTTTAATTATTTTTACTTGACCAATATTAAGAAAGAATACTTCTCTATTTTTAGGAATTCGACCAATTTCATTTATTATATATCCTGCTAAGGATTCATATTCAGATTGGATAATATTTCCAAAACGTTCGTTAAACTTTGAAATGCTTATTGATGTATTGATTATATAAGAACCATTTTTTTTAGTGTGGATGACTTCATCTTTAATATCATATTCATCTTCAAAATCACCAAAAACTTTCTCAAAAATATCTTCAGCTGTTACAATTCCCTTTGGTTTTTTGTTTTTATCTAAAATGATTCCAATACTATGGTTTGAAGATTGGAGCTGTCGTACAACATCAATAACTTTTGTATCAGATGATATATACAAGACATCTTTAATTATCTGTTTTATATTTGAAGGAGAATCAAATAAATCATATAAAGATATCATTCCTATAATATTATCTGGTTTTTTATCGTATACACACAGTTTTGAGTGTCCACTATCAATAAAGAAATGCAGTATCTTTTCCAAATCATCATCTAAAGAAACCGAGGCAATATCTGATTTAGGAGTCATTATTTGTTCAATAGTATCTTCACCAAAATCAAATATATTAGAAATCATTTCTTTCTGATCCTTTTCAACGATATCTGTTTCACTTGCTTCTTTATATACATGCTCTAAGTCTTCTCTTTCTTCTTCCTGCTCCTCATTTTTGTTTTCGTTAGAACCAAGATTAAAATTGAACGAACTCAATATTACAATAAGGGGATAAAATAAAAATTTAAAAAAATAAATAACTGGTGTTAAAAATAGCAATGATGTATTAGAATATTCTTTAGATATAGTCTTTGGTAAAACTTCTGCAAAAATTAAAATCAAAATTGAAATTGAAGGAATAATTAAAGCTTCAGAAATAATTCCCTCATTAATAAATAGAATAGTTAGGAATGATGAAGCTAATACATTTGAAAAATTTATACCAATCAATATTAAGATTAGAGTTTCATCTTTTTTATCAATTAGTTTCGATGTGTAATTAGCTACAAATCGTTTTTGTTTTTTCCATACATTGATTTGTATGGGATTAGATTTTATCAATGAAATCTCAGCAGCTGAGAATAAAACTGATAAAAAAATACCAATTAATGAGTATAATAATAGAAAATCTGACATAGATATATTTAAAATTAAACAATAAATATCATGAAAATCAATAAAATCACAGAACAAACTAATCCTAAAACAAAAAATATAGATCAGTTTTCTATTATAGAAATCTTAAAATGTATAAATGATGAAGATAAATTGATAGCAAAAGAAATTGAAAAAGTAATCCCAAAGATTTCTTCATTTATTGATCAAATTATTAGGCAAATACAAAAAAAGGGAAGGTTAATTTATATTGGATCAGGAACAAGTGGGCGATTAGGTGTGTTAGATGCGTCGGAATGTCCTCCAACATTCGGTGTGTCTACAGATTTAGTCTTAGGAGTTATATCTGGAGGAGATAAAGCACTAAGAGAATCGATTGAAAATGCTGAAGATAGCTCACAGAATAGTATCCAAGATCTAAAAAAAATCTCATTAAATCAAAATGATATTCTTCTCGGTATTTCTGCAAGTGGTACTACTCCTTATGTTCTCTCTGCTTTAACTTATGCTAATAAGATTGGATCACTGACTGGATTTTTAACTTGTAATGATATCAAATCATTAGATTATGTTGATTTTTTAATTAAAGTATTGGTTGGTCCTGAAGTTTTAGCAGGATCTACAAGATTAAAATCTGGTACTGCCACAAAGATGGTACTCAATATGATTTCTACTACAACTATGATGAAGCTTAATAGAACTTATGGCAATGTAATGATTGATTTAAAGCCAAATAACAAAAAATTAGTTGAACGTGCTTTAAATATTTTATCAAAAGAATTAAATATTACCAAAACTGAGTCTGAAAAATTATATGCTAAAGCTAAATTTGATTTAAAAATTGCGATTTTAATGGGGAAGAAAAAAATGACATATGGTAAAGCAAATAAAATCATTTTAGATAACAATGGCTCACTTTTTAATTCTTTGAATGAAAAATAATTCACTCACTATTGCAGGTTTTATGTCTGGTACTTCCATGGATGGCTTAGATTGCTGTATTGCAAAAGTTGATATTAGCAAGAATTGGGACTTTAACTATGAGATTATTGCAACTAAAAGTTTTGATTTTAGTTTTAATGTTAGAGATAAAATTTGTAAGAATCTGGGAGAGACCCAGATATCGAATATAGCAACTTTAGATGATTTTATGGGAAAAACTTTTTTAAACTTGTCTAAAGATTTTTTATCAAGTCATAAGTTCGATGCTATTTCATTACACGGTCAAACAATTCATCATCGTGACAAAGTGAAAACTATACAAGTTGGAAATCCCTTTTATTTAGCCTCATTTTTTAAAGTTCCAGTGATATATAATTTTAGGCAAAAAGACATTGATGCAGGAGGTAATGGTGCTCCTCTAATGCCCTTTTTAGATTGGTTATTATTTAAAAAATGTGATACAAACACCGTAGCTATCAATCTTGGAGGTATTTCAAATATTTCATTTATTCAAAAAAAATCAATTAAATCTAATGTTTTAGGGTTTGATACGGGCCCGGGTATGAGTTTGATAGATGAGTATGTTTTTAAAATATGGAAGGACAAGTGCGATTTTAATGGAAAATACAGTGCTGATGGTAAGATAGAACAAAATTTGCTAAATCATTTAGTTGATAATTCTAGTTTCATATCTGCTCCTCCTCCAAAATCAACAACTAGAGAAGATTTTGGTACTTCATTTATTAATGAATTTCTAAAATATTTTAATCATTTGAATGAGAATAATATTCTGAGGACTTTAGTTAAGTTTACTTCGTTATCTTTAAAGTTAAATATTGATAGATTTATAAAAGATAAATATGAAATTGATAATGTTATAATAACAGGGGGGGGTGCTAATCACCCATTTTTAATGTCTGATATAAAAAAAGATTTAGATATTCCACAAGTGAATATAATAGATTACGGTATTGAATCTAAGTTTAAAGAGAGTTTTTTGATGAGTGTTTTAGGGTATGCTAAGATAAAAGGTATTGAGAGTAACATGCCAAGTGTTACTGGTTCAAATAAGAGTATTATTTTAGGAGAAATTTATTGTGATTAACAAAGATGTATTCCGAGAATATGATGTTAGAGGTATTGCTACATCGGATTTTTCTGGAGATTTTGCTATTAATTTGGGAAAGTCTTTTGGAACATTTGTTAGAAATCAGAATAAAAAAAGAATCGCAGTAAGTGGAGACGTTCGTAATAGTACGAATCAGTTGAAAGAAGATTTTATTTCTGGCTTAAATAGTACTGGTATTCATGTTATAGATATAGGAATACTACCAACTCCGGCAAATTATTTTGCAAATTATAAGCTTGATATCGACGGTTCTGTTCAAATTACTGGAAGTCATAATCCAAGTGATTATAACGGATTTAAATTTACTTTCCAAAAGAATCCATTTTTTGGAGAAGATATTCAAAAATTATATCAGATAATGAAAAATAATCAATTTCATGTCGGACAAGGAAATTGTTCATCGTACAACATTATTGACGATTATATTGATGATATTGTAAGTAGGATATCTATTGTAAAACCTATGAAAATAATAATGGATTGTGGTAATGCAGCTGCGTGTATTGTGGCACCTAAGATTTTTAAAAAATTAAATATAGAAATAGATCAGCTGTTTTGCGAGGTTGATGGGAATTTTCCTAATCATCACCCAGACCCAACAGTAGACTCTAATCTAAAAGAAATTATTAAAAAAATAAAATTAGAAAATTACGATGTTGGAATTGCTTATGACGGTGATGCAGATCGAGTAGTCTGTATTGATTCAAAAGGTCAGATTATTAGGTCTGATGTATTAATGTGTATTTTTGCAAAGGATGTTTTAAGTAAATTTTCTAAACATAATAAGATAGTATACGATGTTAAATGCTCTAGTGCTCTTAAAGAAGTTATTTTAGAGAATGGTGGAAGTCCTATTGAATTTAAAACTGGTCACTCGTTAATTAAAAATAGAATGAAGATTGAAAAATCTATTTTTGGAGGAGAAATGAGTGGGCATATTATGTTTGCTGATAAATTTTATGGATATGATGATGCCATATATGTTTCTCTTAGATTAGTTGAAATTTTATCTATGACTAGAAATTCTTTAAACGATATGGTAAAATTAATTCCAAGCTTTTACTCAACTCCAGAACTAAGATTTGAATGTAGCACAGATCAGATTAAGTTTAAGATAATATCAGAGCTTAGAGACTATTTTGTAAAAAACTATAAATGTTCTTTTATTGATGGTATAAAAATTTATATTAATAATGGTTGGGGGCTTTTAAGGGCATCAAATACTCAGCCTGTTATTGTTTGTAGAGTTGAAGGTAAAAACAAAGATGAATTAGAACAGATTAAAGGTATAATTTTTACGAAGTTAAATGAATATGAGGATATTAAAATTGAACTTTAATTCCGCAATTAATCAGTTTAGAAATATTATCGACTCAAAGTTAAGAGATGTGTATTTGGATGGACCTGACAATATGGTTGAAACAGCAAACTTTGTGATGTCTGCAAAAGGAAAAAGAATAAGACCTATATTAACAATGCTTTCATGTGATGCATTAGGCGGAAAAATTGATGATGTTGTAAATGTAGCAACAGCTATTGAGCTACTACATAATTTTACATTAGTTCACGATGATATAATGGATCAGGATAATTTAAGACATGGGCAGCCAACTGTCCATAAAAAATGGGATATTAGTACTGCAGTTCTTACAGGCGATTCTCTATTGTGGCTATCTTTAGATATGCTTAAAAAAACTAAAATTAAAAGAGAAGATATTATTTTACACTTTATTGATGCTATAAAGCTTGTATGTGAAGGACAAGCTTATGATAAAATGTTTGAGAATAAAGAATATGTTAGTATCAAAGATTATGAAAAAATGATAAGCATGAAAACAGGATATATGATAGGTCTTTGCAGTCATTTAGGTTCAATTTGCGCAAAGGCTGATAAAGATGTTCAGAAAAATATGAAAGAGTATGGTTTAGAAATAGGGAAAGCTTATCAAATTCAGGATGATTTTATGGAGGTATATTCCTCTGAGGAAGTTATGAAAAAAAGTTTGACAAGCGATATTGAGCTTAATAAAAAAACATATATGGTATGCTTAGCCTACGATATGGATCCAGAAGGATATAGAGGATTAATAAAATCAGATTTTAGCTCAACTGAAAAAATAGTGTTACTTAGGCAATATTTTGAAGAAACAAAAATTAAAGAAAGAGCTATGGATGAAATCAATCAATCTTTTAATAAAGCAAAGCAAATACTAAACAATATTGATTTTAAAAAAAATTATTTGTTAGAATTAAACAGTTTTTTAAAGAATAGAGGGAATTAGATATGAAACCAGTTGAAGATATAGTAAATAAGCTTGATAATGATAATATGAAAAAACAAATAAGCTCTTTATATGAGCAGATTGATCATTCAATAAATATTTTTGATAATTTTAAAACAGAAAATCAATCCTATAAAAATATCATACATCATTATGATAAAATTTTAATTATAGGGATGGGAGGATCTGCTATTGGTGCAGATTTTGCTAGAACTATAGTAGGAAAAAATATAACCATTCCAATTTACGTAGTGAGAGATTATTCTATTCCTAATTGGGTCGATAAAAAAACATTTGTTGTAGTATCATCTTATTCGGGTAATACGGAGGAGACCTTGACAGCATATAATCAATGCTTAGAAAAAAAATGTTTTTCAATTGCTATCTCAACTGGGGGTGAGTTAAGTCAAATAGCTGAAGATAAAAATATTGGTGTGATAAAATTACCTGAAGGATTTCAGCCTAGAGCTGCTGTAGGTTATTCAATAACTATTTTATTACTTCTTTTTATAGAAATAGGTTTAATTGACGATAAAACTTTAAAAGAACTAAAAAATGTTTCTAAAAATCAATTAGGCAAAAAATATATGAGTGAAGCTCTAAAAATATCTGAAAAGTTGTACAATCACTTTCCCATAATTTATTCTGGTGGGGGATACATGGAGGTGTTATCTAATAGATTAAGAGGTCAGCTCGCAGAAAATTCTAAAATATTGTCATATCAAAGTGTTTTTCCTGAACATAACCATAATGAGATAGAGGGATGGAGCCAAAATTTAAAAAACATAAATTCAAATTTAGCAGTTGTATGGATTAAGGATAAAAGTGATAGTATTTATGTGAAAAAAAGAATGGAAATTGTTAAAGAGATTATTAATCAATATCCTGGATGTCAATTAACAATTGAAGTTTCAAGTGAAAGCTTTTTAGAAAGAGTGTTTTCTATGATAAATCTGATAGACTGGTTAAGCTATTATTTGGCTGATAAATATGAGGTTAATCCTTCTCCTGTCAAAAATATATCTAAACTAAAATCATTAATGATAGACTAAATTTAAAGTAAATTAGAATCATGATTGAAATACCTATTAGCATAAATAAAATATCTTATGATCCTGAACAGAAAGGATATTTAGTTACGCTTAAATCTTTAGAATCAGAAAGTTTTTTAAACATATTAGTCGGAACAAAAGCTGCTAAAGAAATTTCTCTTGCAAAAGAAGGTGTTACTTTTCCAAGGCCATCTACTCATGAACTTTTTATTGATACAATTGATAATTTTGAAATTAAAATAAAAAAAATTATTATCACTGAATATAAGATGTCAACATTTTTTGCTAAAATAGTCTTGTATAACAGAAACTATGGTGAAATCGTAATTGATGGGAGGCCAAGTGATGCTATTACTCTTAGCTTAAGATCAAACTGTCCTTTATTTGTAAACGAAACTCTGTTTAATTTGAAGACATCTAACAATATTCAGAATGAATCTAATGTATTAGAAACAAATTCTGAGTCTTATGAAAATAATGTTCTAATGTTAAAAAAGTTAAATCAAAATTTAGATAAAGCTATTGAGTTTGAAGAATATGAAAAAGCCGCAAAATTAAGAGACGAAATCAATAGCTTAAAGAATGACTCTGGTTCATAAACTATTTTAGCAAAATTAGTAATTTTTCAGATATTTTATTTTCTGCTTCTTTTTTCGTGTTTCCATCAGCGTAAATAGGTTTTTGGTTTTTTCCTAAAAATACTTTTGTTCTGAAATTTTTTTCTTTTTGTATTGTAATATATTTAGGCATTTGGATATTTTTCTTAATACAATGTTCAATAAGTTCACCCTTAAAATTTGTTTGAATTGTGAATTTGCATTTATTTCTCAAAAGTGTATCTGTAACAAAATCAGTTGTCACTTCAATATTTGAATCCATCATTATCGCCCCAATTATAGCCTCATACGTATCACAAAGCATTTTTTCAGTAATTGTGTTAACCGATGGTCCCTTTATTAAGTATTTATCTAAATTGATGCTTTTAGCGCACATAGATAAAGATTTTTTATTTATAATATTAGAGCGTCGAATCGTAAGGTCTCCCTCATTAATTTTCGGAAAACTCTCTATTAAATATTTAGAAACAATAAAATTTAAAATGCTATCTCCTAAAAACTCTAATCTTTGGTAATGATTTTTAATATTAGAATTATTAGTTGAGGGATGGGTAAGAGCATATCTTGCTAGATATTTATCTCTAAAAGTGTAGTTTATTTGTTTTTCTAATGATTTAAGATCTATTGTATTTACCAAAAGCTAAAGTACCATTGTGTCCGCCAAAACCGAATGAGTTACTTAATGCATTGTTGATTTCTTTTACAACGCTATCATTTGGAGTATAGTCTAAATCACATTCAGAATCAGGAGTAGAATAATTAATTGTGGGAGCAATTATAGATTGATTTATAGATAAAATTGTTGCTATAGCTTCCAAAGCTCCAGATGCACCTAAACAATGTCCAATCATAGATTTCGTTGAGCTTATAGATAAATTTTTACTATGTTCCTTAAATATTGCTTTAATAGCTTTGGTTTCAGTTATATCGTTATACTTTGTTGATGTACCGTGAGCATTTACATATTCAATATCTGTATAATTTAACTTACTTTCATTTAAAGCCTGTTGCATAGATTGAATAGCTCCACAAGCTTCAGGATGAGGAGATGTTATATGGTAAGCGTCGGCACTTGCGCCAAAACCTTTTATTTCAGCATAAATATTAGCATTTCTTTCAATTGCATGTTCTAAATTTTCAAGAACAAGGATACCTGCTCCTTCACTAATAACAAATCCATCTCTATTTACATCAAAAGGTCTTGATGCAGTGTTTGGGTCAGGGTTTTTAGAAAGTGCTTTCATATTTGAAAAGCCAGCTATTGCCATTGGAGTAATTGATGCTTCGGTTCCTCCTGCTATTACGATATCTGAGTATCCATGTTTTATACTTCTAAAAGCATCTCCAATTGAATGAGTCCCAGATGCACATGCTGATACAACAGAATAATTAATACCTTTTAAACTATTATTTAAAGCAATATATCCTGATGCTATATCTGGTATCATTGAGGGTATAAAGAATGGGCTAACTCTTCTTGGATTTTTAAGAAGTCGAGAATGTTGT
>Ga0310343_10000265_pt1 | contig 24738 bp, 19 predicted proteins | sample HC15DNA2025_MG_FD_203519 | JGI IMG/M metagenome (GOLD analysis project Ga0310343, IMG submission 203519) | Marine microbial communities from station ALOHA, North Pacific Subtropical Gyre - HC15-DNA-20-25_MG | ecosystem: Environmental > Aquatic > Marine > Oceanic | place: Pacific Ocean: North...
CTCCTTATTTAACCTATTTCAAACGCTTTTGGACAAACGCAAAATTGTCCCCACTCTCCTGCGAGTGCGGGATCGCCACTTAGGGCTTGGCAACCTTATTTGAAAACCTTAATTCCAGTGCCGCTGGATCCTTAATGGCCCCGCAACCGCGGTGACTCCTCGTCACGCGAATGCGAGACGGTGATGAAATCGAAGGTTAGTGCAGGCATCCTGCCTGTTTCAACACAGCCTCGAAGGCTGTGCTAATCTAACAGGGCCCTTTCTACGGAAAACACGTCGCCTGTTGGCTTCTCAGGCAGCTCGCTCTGCCAGGAGCGTATTTTAGCTGAGAGTTCCGCAACCACTTCGGGACGCGATGTTTTCAAATCCCTTTTTTCCAATGGGTCCGCAACTAGGTCGTAAAGCTCGAGGTAGCTCAGATCATCATTTGCCAATAACTTCCAGTTTCTATCAACAGTAGCATAGGAAACCCAGTGGTACGGCCGGCTTTCAGGAATCGGCCAAGCCGAGGCCATTTTCCAATACAATGGCTTTTCCCGAATCGGCGCTTTCCTTCCCATAAGTGCATCCATCTGATTAACACCATCAGGTTGATAACCTTTCGGTAACTTCACTCCTGCAATTGCGCAGAATGTGGGAAGCAAGTCGACCGCGGAAATCATCGAATCCCGATCAATTTGGCCGGCCGCTATTCTGCCGGGCCATCGAGCGATGAAAGGAACGCCTATGCCGCCTTCAAAAAGCGCCGATTTGTATCCTTTGCGACCACTAGTAATTCCTCTGGCAGCGGCGATATTGTACCCGGCTCCCGTTGCCGTATCGTGCATCAGCCCAAGTTCAGCCCCTCTCGAGCCACGGGCGGGTCCATTGTCAGAACTAAAAATCACCAATGTGTCGTCTGCTATCTCCAATCGATCTAAAGCATCGAGGACCTCTCCTATTCGATCGTCCGCATGGGACAACACAGATGCGTAAATATTGTCCTTCTCAGGAAGATCCCTGAAGCGCCAACGGTATTTCGGAACCGTATGGAAGGGCGTATGGGGTTCATGCAGCCATAGATTGATAAAGAAAGGTTTTCCTGCTCTTTGGCTTTTCTCGATAAATGCTACGGTCTGCTCTGAGTCTTCATGAACTGGAATCTGCTCCCCAGCGCAATTGAATGCCCCGTATTCATCATATCCGTACTCGATAGGCAAAGGCGAATCGGGAATCATATTGTTGGCCAAATGCCACTTTCCGTAGTGGGCAGTCGCGTAACCGCTGTCTTTAAGCATCCTCGATAAAAGTGGAACTTTCGGATCCAGCCAGTCCGGCATATTGCGCTTCGCGTTGCTCGGGACCCAGGCAAAATGCCCATCGATATTGTATCGAGCCGGGAAGTGCCCGGTCATCACCGCCGTCCGACTCGGTGAACACACCCCGCTGGCGACTGAAAATCGATGAAAGTCAGTACCTTCGGCCGCTAATCGATCGATGTTTGGCGTCTTCACATAAGGATGACCGTGACAACTCAGATCCCCCCAACCCCAATCATCAGCGAAGATGAACAGGATGTTGGGTCGATCAGCCGAAAGCGGCAGCAAGCATGCGCCAAACAAAATTAGAAACGATTTTAAGGATACGCCCACTAAATGCCTCCTTCGATTCTGAATTTAACGGGAGAACCATTTGTTGTCTGGAGCAACACTCTTAAGCCCAAATCGCTTCGCTTCGATTGGTCCAAACTGAAGGTGAACTCCTTTCGGCCTTCATTCAGTTTAATCGGCTTCTCCAAATCGGATACTTCCTTTCCGTCCACCCAAAGGGAAAGCCCCTCGCGATGATTGATATCAAGCATGATTGAGCCTGGGGTTTGCACAACGACAAAGCCCTTGGCGAATACGTGTTCTCCTAAGGCTAGATCGGCAGCAGGCAACTCGCCGTTGACTTTGCTGTATGCGGGCTTCCACGATTCACTTTCCTTTGGTGGATGCGATCCTGTAGCGGGCGCCACCCGCCATTTTCGAATAAAGGGCCGCTCGTCATTCTGAAAGGGTCCAGGATCTCCGAGGACGGAGAGAAATTTGGCCAAATCAAGAAACTCCTCCCGACTTTTCAGTTGATCGGCAAGTCCGGCCGGCATGAGCGACGGCACGCTTTGCTTCGATCGGATATTGCCTACAGGGAGTTTTACCTCTTGGCCCAGGGCCGAGTCTTGAATGATGACTTCATTATCATCTTGGTAGACGATAGAACCCATGTGCAATGAGTTGTCGGCCATCGTAAATAGCATGTTTTCGTAGTGCTCCGCTATGGAAGCGTTAGGCTCTAGAATCGACTCGATCATGTAGCTCGTCGATGCGGCCGTCCCAACCGCGACCAGGTTTGGTCCAATCGCAGGGCCCACGGAACCGATTCCATGACAATTGATGCAGGCGAGCGATTCGCGTCGAAAAACCGTTTCTCCCCTTTCCGCGTCGCCATAACGATCGACGTCTTGGGCCAGAGACTCCCTACCTTCACCTAGCAGAGCGAAACTTAGCGAATCTTGGGAGCTGTCGCTAAATAAGCCTACGAGTTTCTTGGGCAGCTGCCCGGTCTGTCGGTGGTACGTCGATACGCTTCTTTTTACTTCTGGATGAATGGCAACATCTTCGAGCAACCCTGCTAATACAGTATCGCCTCTTCGTGTCTTTGTGAATTCCGTCACCAGAGTCACGGGATCCGCATCGAGCGGCTTCTGGGTCAATACCTCCCCGACCATCGCTTTCGCCTCCTCTAGATCTCCAGCAACCAATCCCGTAACCGCGTGGTAGCGGGTAGCGATGTCGCTCACACTAGCGAGTGACTTCAACGCGTTTATATACTTGGTTTGCCCTAAGTCTCCAAGGGCTATGGCCGCCGCTCTCCTGATTTCGGGAGCCCTATCTCGATCCCTGAGCAATTCTAGCAGTTTAGGGCCAGCCGATGACACCTGCCAGGATCCAAAACTAGATGCTGCATTCACTACGACTCCATCGTTCGAATGGGACAGGGCAGGTAGCAGAGTGACAAATTCCCGGGAGGCCTCTAATTCAGATCGGTCACCCACGATTCGCAAAGCATCCAGGAGCTCTATCGAGACCAAATCTGACTGTACTGCACTTTTGCCTACGGCATTGACGACCAGGCTTACCAATTTACCGCTTGGCGTTGAAACAAATTGCCTCTTGACCGCGGAGATTTCGCTTCGGGGCGGATTCGGATTGCCAATCAGGGCCATCAAGCGCTTGTCGATCCCGATTCCGGCAAATTGTTCCGCGAACTCTCTGTGACCCACCCTATCAAACTCCAACTCGCCCTTTTCGATGGCAGGTTCCCAATGCGATCTGAGGCCTTTCAAAGTCGAAGGAATTGCTACGTCAATAAACCTGTCGCGCTCGTGGTCCAAAGCCATCAGAGCAGCGGGAACCGCTTCCGCTTGGGGAATGAACCCTGCTGACAGAACTGCCTCCATCCGAGTTCGAGGAAAACTGTCTCTGGCGAGTTGTCCTATCATTCCAATTGGATCAGACAGCTCATCATGCCAATAGCGGATAACTCGGGCTCCAGCAGATCGAGCATGCCCGCTTTTCGAAGACATGACTTTACTTAAAATCGGCTCGCTGACTCGTTCAACATTTTGGCAGGCCCACATCGCTTCAACTAGGTGATGAGCATACTGATCCGCTTTCGGATCCAAACTTTCCGCCCAGTTTTCCAATGCTGCCAGAACCTCGTCGGGATCCCTCTCACTCAATTCCTTGCGAGCCTGATGGCGTGTCCAAGCTTCTGGACTCTTTAGATTATCTACGAGCTCCTGAATTTGAAGTCCGACAAGCTGCGGCTTTTTTACCAGAGGACGATCTTTGTAAGTGATTCGCCAGACCCGACCATGACTATGGTCCCTTCGAGGATCCCGAAAGTCATGCTGGGCATGATTGATAATGGAATTGTACCAGTCGGCAATGTAGATAGCGCCATCGGGTCCTATCTTAACATCCACGGGCCTAAAGTTGGGGTGCTTTGACTTGATAATCGGTTCGAGCACATTGGCGCTAAAGCCCGCTCCGTCATCGATGAATTCGTATCTCACCACGGCTCGGCTTTTGAAACGGCCAGTCAGTAACTGCCCTTGAATTTCCTCGGGAAGATGAGTGCCCGTTACAATATCCCCCCCACATTGCTTCTCTGTTGAAATCAGGGGCGGAAGTCGGGTCGGCTCATTCGACGAACCTGATCCGGGGGTCAAGTACATGATGCGGGGATTGTTGACCATAAAAGATTGTCCCCAATGATCAAATACATGTCCCCATGGATTTCCTCCAGTTCCTCGAGAAAACATCCTCAATTCTTGAGTGCGCGGATTGAACTGGTACACGCCGCCGTTGTAATTGCGAACAACCCCATGCTGCGTTTCTACCTGAGTGTGAAGGAAAATGCCTTCCTGGAAATATATCCAGCCGCCCGGGCCACGACGCCAAGCGCTTATCGAGTGGTGATTGTCTTCAATTCCAAATCCCGTCAGAGCCAACTGTCTCACGTCGGCCACATCATCTCCATCCGTATCCTTCAGAAACAATACGTCCGGAGACTGGCCGACATAGCAGCCGCCATTCGCCAATTCAATTCCGGTGGGCAGGTAGAGTCCATCGGCGAACACCGTCGATTTATCGGCGACGCCATCATCATCGGTATCCTCGAGAATGATGATTTTGTCATTCGCCACATCGCCTGGTTTTATCTGAGGATATGCCCAGGAACAGGCCACCCAAAGTCGGCCTCTAGAGTCCCAAACCATATGGACGGGATTGGCCAGCATGGGGTTCGCGGCAAAGAGATTCACTTCATAGCCCGGCAGCAGTTCGAAATTCTCCAGCTGGGAAGACGGGTCGTGATTGTTCATCAAATCCAGATTCGCCCCTGCTAAATTGGCCGTGCGAATACCGCTAGCATTCTGGCCTAGCAGGGCAAGCGAACAAAAAGCGATAGCAAGGAGTAACGTTAAAAATGCTTTCATAGATTGGGTCCTTAATATATCTAGTTTGTATCCGGAATAATCCGCCATTCTCGGGTCTTGAGCTCGATGCCTCCCTCTAAAGCAGCGTCTTTCTCGTTAGCGAGCGCCTTGAACTCAAGTATCTCGGCAGGTAGAGCCCGTCCACTAGGAGAATTCCGGCGCTCTCCAACGATATGGACTTGATTGAGGGCTTTCCAACTGTAGATGAACTGTTGGTTCTTGTCGTTTACCGCTTCACGGAAGGCCTCCCCTTCCCGGTGGGCTGGTGAGGAATCAATAGCCACGCCTTCCGCCCATTCGTCTTCAGTGGCAGAGGCGACTCGTTCGCCATCGATCATCAGAACATACTTTCCGGGCTGTAGGTTCTTGACGACCATGGTATCCCTCCTGGAGTTGAGAGCGGTGGGTGGTTTGCGCTGAGTTGGAGGCGGCAATGATGGACTCGCTTCTTCGGTAGCCTGAAAACTGATCTCGCGGCGATTCGAGGATAGCCCAGAAAGAGACAGTCCTCTCGCATCGCTATTTTCGCTTTTGGCATCGATACTGATCTGCCAAGGCTGATCGCCAATGCCACTTTCGGTTTCGAAAAAGCCATCGTAGAGAATGCGAGATGCTACCCAATAACCGTATTCGCTCAAATGGATACCATTAATCGTTAGAGGAATCGCGTCGGGGATCGACATCAATGCCCGCGTGGGACCATAAAGATCCACGAAGGGCACGCTCTCATTTTCCGCTACTTTTTGCATAGCATCCGTATATATTTGGAGTTCTCTATTCCTCTCCTGAAGTCGCGGGGTCAGCTCCCCAAGATCCTCATAAGCGATCGGTGAAACGAGAATTAGACGGACGTCCGATTCGCCGTTGTATTGCTTCCCTCTATGCGAACCGATGAATGCCTTCAAATCCGTCTTGAAATTTTCGATGCCTTTTTCGCCCTCAAACGACTCTCCCATTCCAAAACAAGCGATGATGACATCCGTTTGATGATCCCGCAATGTGGACTCCTCTGTAGGAAAATTTGTTGGACGATCCCGTATCCTCAGCCTGTCGCCCGCCCAACCCAAATTGCGGATGGAAACCGGTTCATCCCGCCAGTGCTGCAACAACAAGGTCTCTAGGTACCCATGGGATCGTAATTGGTCAGCGAAGGTATTTCCGATGATGGCGATTCGAATACCAGGCAATAATGGGTTGTCGGCTTTCGCCTGCGTTCCCGCAAAAATAAGGGCTAAGGATACCAGAAAAATCTCAAGGAAAGTCTGCTCACGGGAAATACGCTTCTTCATTAGTAAATTCAAAATCAATGATTCTAGGAAAGTGGGGAAATCGAGGGAAGACTCATACTGGTGGCCAATCTTATTCAACAAGTAGATATTCCGAGCTAACCATCAATCCTCTTTCGCCGGTAGTGGCAAAATAGAAGATAGTCACTCCCTCTGGCAAAGTGAAGGAAATCTCGGATTCCCGTAGTTTCGCGGGGGCTTCCTCCCAATTCCGTTCATTCCAAATGCCTTGATCCTTCGTATAGTAAACTTTCCCCTCGACCACTTTGGTCTCCGAATCGAAGGCGATCCAGGCCCGATCTCCCTCAAGCCGAAGCACGTCGAATCGAATTAATGGTGGGCCATCGCCAAATAGGCTATCCGCGAAGGCGTATATTTCTCTAGGTTCCCAACCAGGACGATGGCCGTGACGCATCCTCAATTCGTATCGAAAGGTTGCGGGTACTCGCACCGCCTTAGCTGATCTCTGGTTGGAAAGCATTGCAAAAGCTCCATCGTTAGTCCCATTCAACCAGAAAGTAGGGATTCTCACATTCTGGAAATATGCGGACCCATCGAAGTAGGTATTCACGATCTCGGTATGTTTTTTAGGCTTTATCGCCAATCCTTGCCGACTATCAGAATTGGGCAAATACCCGCAGCCATAGACCGGAATGGCGAATTTGAATCGATTATCCATGTCCATGATTGTGCTAGTAAGGGCGCCTACCCTACTGATGCCGGTAATTCCTGTTTTGTCCGGATTCACCTCAGGATAGGACCGAATAAGCGAATGGGCCAGAATGGCCTCAGCGACCGCATGATAATACCACTGCTCGTCTACGGGCTCTTCAAAGTCATTGAATATTCCCGCCCTGTTGAGTCCGGGGTACTCGGTCGCGAAGCGTCCATCTTCACGTCTCTCCGTCTTGTTGATCGGATAGTGCCCTTCCAGATCCATACTGATATCAGCATATCCATGATCATTCCACTTGGCCATCCATTCGTGAAATGCCGTTCCCCATCCCCCATGCACGCAAACCACCGAGGGCCAACCGTCAGTGGGTGCATCTCCTTCGGGCACGCCCAATCTAATTTAGAATCTAAAGGTATTTCATAACGCCCCCGCAGCCGTCGGCAAAGTATACAAACCGGGGATATTTCCGAAATCTGGATAACTGCAAAATAAGGAAACATCGTTCGATTCATATGGCGGTACCCAGCGAAAAATGAGCATCGCAAAACATTGTATTGCGCCTCTTTCAATGCCTTGCTTGGCTGATACTACCTCGACTTTTGCAATGAATGTCCGGCAGTCGCCGCAAAAGGAAGGATGCGTCATGATTTTGAGCCAGACCTCGTCTATTTTGATTTTATGCCTGTCGATTGTTCTCGGCCAAGCCAATTCCGAGGACTGGGTAAAGCACGTGGTCATGGAGAAAGGCCATTGCAACACGGCTGTTGCCTTGGACGTGAATGGCGACACGAACCTGGATGTCATTGCCAGCTTCAATGGGCGAATTAGCCTGTTTATCGCCCCAGATTGGACAACCGAAGTCGTCTTGCACCGATTTACTGGCAATGGCGGTTGCATCCATAGCACGACTGTGGATGTAGACGGTGACGGCGATATGGACTGGGCGGGAACACTGGCTAACGCCCATCCTTTTTGGCTGGAGAACCCAGGAAAAGCCGAGGCTCAAAAAGGAGCTTGGACGTCGCGCGTTATCGATCCTCACATAACGGGTATCCACTGTCTGCTCACATCGGATATCGATAATGATGGCAAAGAAGATCTAGTCATTAATAACTTCCTTCCGGATAAAGGCCTAGCCGATTCGATCGCCTGGTTCAGCATTCCCAAAAACCCGCGAAACGCCGAGCAATGGGAACGTCATATTTTCGCTATAGGCGACGCCCGCGGTGGTACTCACTATATGGGAGTCGGCGACATCGATGGCGATGGGTGGAAAGAGATAGCCGTTGGGGCGAAAGGCAAACCGTTCGCCGACGGAAACTGGTTTGCGTTTTGGACCAATCCGGGAAAAGGCGGTGTCAAAGGAAAGTGGGAAAAGACAATCCTCGCTGAAAATGAGCTTGGGGCAACGAACATCCTGCCTGTCGACGTAAATGGCGATGGGAAGGTCGATTGGATGGCCTCCAGAGGCCATAGTTCAGGTGTACTCTGGTTCGAAAACCCAAGTTGGAAGATTCATGAAATCGACGCGGATATCGAGCAACCGCACAGCCTGACCGTTGCCGACCACGACAACGATGGCGATCTGGATGCGGCTAGTTGCGGTTACGGAAACGAATGGGTTCGCTGGTACGAAAATAACGGCAGCGGTAGTTTTAAGATCCATACACTTGACGAATCCCAGCAAAGCTACGATTTGAGAACCATTGACATGGACGGCGATGGCGACCTGGATCTGCTCAACGCCGGTCGAGGCACGAAGAACGTCGTTTGGTATGAGAACCGGTTAAACTAGCCAGTTCGACACATGCTAATCTCACAAAAAATCATTTCTGATCTCCCTTCCCCCGCTTTGATCGTGTTTCCGGGTCGTATTCAGTCGAATATAGACCGAATGATATCCATCGCTGGAGATCCCTCGCGGCTGCGCCCGCACGTTAAGACGTACAAAATGAAGGAGATCGTCAGGATGCAGATGGACGCAGGCATCCGGAAATTCAAGTGTGCCACTTTGGCTGAAACTCGGATGCTAATCGAATGCGGAGCCGGAGAAGTACTTCTAGCTCGGCAACCGGTGAAGCCGGATATCCCCAGTCTCGTAAGAATCGCGAAAGAAAATTCGCATACACGGGTCGCTACCATTATCGACAATTTCTATAGCCTAAAAGCGATTGAATCCGAATGCCAGCAAATCGGTACGTCCATTGGAATATTTCTGGATATCAATGTAGGAATGAATCGGACGGGCATTCGAGCTGAAGATAGCGATGCTCTCTATCGAGGTGCTTTCGAAAGCCAAGGAGTCCATCTTGAAGGCCTCCATGTCTACGATGGGCATATCCGGAATTCTGATTTTGAGGATCGCAAGCGACGTTGCGACAACGACTACAAACCTGTCGAGGAATTGCTCGAAAGACTCGCGAAAGAAAGTCTGCCCGTACCCAGCCTAGTCGTAGGCGGTAGTCCTACGTTCCCGATTCATGCTCAGCGGGGCAATGCCGACCTTAGCCCGGGTACAACTTTGCTGTGGGATTTTGGATACGGTGATCTTTTTGAAGATCTGCCTTTTGAACATGCCGCTCTGCTTCTCACGCGCGTGATTAGCAAACCTGGGAAGAACCTAGTATGTTTCGATCTTGGGCACAAAGCGGTGGCGTCAGAAATGCCACATCCGCGCATACGATTGCTGGGGCTAGAAGATAATATCGAATTCGTTGGCCATAGCGAAGAGCACTTAGTTGCTCGAACGGAACAAGCTTCCGAACTGTCAGTAGGTGACGCATTCCTTGGCATTCCTAGCCACATCTGCCCAACGGTGGCCTTGTACAACAAAGTCGTGGTTGCTGAAAATGGAGAAGGTACGGGAACGTGGATGGTAGCCGCTAGGGATCGGATACTGGATTGATTGTTTTCTTTTTCAACAGTTGCTACGACAAATCCTGCTTGAGCGGGACTAGGATAGCTTCGCGAGGGGGCTTGTTCTCAATATTTTGAACTACTTCCGCCCACGGGATCCTTTTCACGCGAAGCGTGACTTGATTTCGGTAGCGAAATCACTGTTAAATCAGAATGATTGTCACCCTAAAACAGTTCTGACGACACGCAGCCAATTGCCATGCATGACTCTGGCAATGTCGTCTTCAGAATATCCGCGAGCCTCCAATATGCCCACGATACGCTGTAGATCTTTTACTGTATTCAAATCTTTGGGACATTGTTCTCTACCAAAACCACCATCCAGGTCTGAGCCCACTCCTGAATGTCGAGTTGTGCCTACCATTTGACATACATAGTCGATATGGTCGGCAACCGAGTCCAGCACCAATCCCGATTCTTCAGGCGTGGTCGTGCCCTTGATCCAATCCGGGTAGAGCATCCAGGCATCCAAAGCGACGCCGATAACCGCATCCCTTTCCACCAGACGCTTGATCTGATGATCGTTCAATTGTCGCTGTCCTGGAATAATCGAACGACAATTGCTGTGACTGGCCCAAACGGTTCCCTGAAAAAGGTCTAAGGCTTCGTCCATCGCTTCATCAGTAAGATGGGTAACGTCTAAAGCCATACCCAATCCATCCATTGCTTTAAGCAGTTCTCGACCTCTAGTCTCAAGCGGCCCAGATTCGCCAGTTCCCGGAGAGTAACGGCCAGGACCGTAATGAGCGGGCCCCACCGCGCGTAGCCCTTGGCTATAGGCGCCCTCCAAGTAATCAAGCGTGAGAAGCGAATCCGCTCCCTCTAAGCTAAGAATGTAGCCGAGCGGTGTGCCGTCAGGGTTTTGTTTATACGCCTCTATATGTTCATCAAGAGCACTGACAGTCGATAATTGCCGCATGTGCTCTTGCTCTTCCATTGTGCGGTACCAGGCTAATTGGCCCTGTGTTTGTGCCCAGGCCAACTCCGGGCTATTCCAGCCATAAAGCGGGGAGTGCTTGGATACGCTATGACCGATCTGAGTGGCGATACAAATACCGATCTCCGCTGCCCGCATTTCCGGCAAGGATACCGTACCGGTTCCCCGAGCCTTAATGTCCGTCATTCCGTGTTCTCGTTCACGAATATCCGACAGCGTTTGTGTTAGATCGCGGTTCCAAGAGAGCGCGTTCAGGGACAGATCAAGGTGAGCATCGAAGAGCAGCATGCGGAAATTAACTATCTCCTATTCGATTTCGAAAATGCCTTCGATCTCCACGGGGATATTTCCCGGAAGAGAACCCATTCCTATCGCGCTGCGGGCTCCAACACCCGAGTCTTCTCCAAAAACTTCCGCGAACAATTCGCTGCAGCCATTAATCACCGCGGGGTGATTTTCAAAGTCAGCATCGCAATTAACCATTCCCAGAACTTTGATCACACGCTTGACTCTATCAAGCGAACCGAGTCCTGCTTTTAAAGTCGCCAGCATTGCCAGTCCCGTTTGGCGAGCCGCAGCATAGCCTGCATCTTGATCGACCTCCAAACCCACTCTTCCCTTGTGTAAGGAACCATCCGATCGCAGAGGACCGTGGCCCGAAAGGTAGGCCAAACCATCTACGATCACGATTGGTTTGTACACACCCATTGGGGCCGGTGCCGGGGGTAGATCTAAATTCAATTCCAATACCTTTGATTCCGCGCTCATGAAAGCGAATCAAAGGTGAGATTTCAGATTAAGCGACACCTTTCTTTTCGATTGTGAAGACTCGCCAGATTCACCTTTCCATTTGGGTCAAAGCGCGTCTTTGTCTAAAGTAGCGTTGTCATCCCAAGCCCTGCTCCCGCCGTCACTTTATAAATACGTCATCCATCTTCATCGCCGCAGCTCCCGCCATATTACGGGGCAGTAATCTGAACTCGAATTTGCAAATGGAGTAGCACAGGCTTCCAGCCTGTATCCCAGACAGGCAACATGTCTGCCCTTACCGTAACGACTCTCCTACCCTCTCCGATACCGCTCAATGGCATTGTCATCAAAGCGAACTCCTATGCCCGGTAGTGTCGGTACCTGGTAAAGGCCATTCTTCATCTCAAAGGACTCGACCATCAAATCATCCTGAATCACATGCGTGATGCTAACACCGTGCGTAATGCCTGGGTACGCTGCTACTTGATGGGCTTGAAATACTTGGGCGACTCCAGTGAAAATACTGTGCTGCAGCCAAATAGGGACACCTGTGACTTCTGCCATTAGGGCTCGTTGCACCAGGCTTTTCCCAATCGGGCCACCAACGACCAAGGCCCCGAGCAGCTCTTCACGAATAAATGGCATAGGATCTGAAGGAATGTGTTCGGCAAGCGGCAAGGGAAACAGACCTTTCAGCGCTCGATAGTCTTCCACCTTGGCTCCTTGGCATGGCGACTCAATCCCTGCGTATTGGGGGAACTTTCCGATCCCCTCACCGAACGCCAAGGCTTGATCCACCGTTCCTATCGTTCCGTTAGCATCGGCCCAAACTTTCATGTCCATACCCGTAGCCGATTGGATCGCGGCCGCTTGCTCAAACGGATCCTCGAATGGCCGAGCTTTTACTTTATAGAGCCTGTATCCCAATTCGTATCCAAGCTTTGCTTCCAGGGCCATCAAATTGGGAGGAAAACACTGGCTCCACCAAGCCTGGACAATCCGCTCTTTGGGCTGGGAGGAGAACAAGCGGGAAACGGATAGACCGGCAGCCTGTCCAACGAGATCGTAAATCGCCATGAGTATGCCGCCAAGCTCATCATCATGCAGAAATTCCCAAGGCGATCGGCCAACAAGTTTCCTGCAAATCTCTTCCGCCTTGGGGACAGAGCCCAAAGAGTCCGATACATTTAGCAGGGCATCGGCCGATCCCACCAAACCTTCGTCCGTGTACAATTTTACCAACGTCGAATCGTAGAAATCACGGTCGATCCCTTGCTTGCGATAAACTTCCGCGAAGATCTCTCGCACGCGCTCATGCATCGGGACGCGAACCGGAATGACTTCGTAACGTGTAATCTTCTGGCTAATACCTGATTTCGATGTAGCCCCATTCGCCTCACTTAGCGCTGCCCCTGCTAAACCCAGACCCGCCAGTGAGGCTATCTTCGATAGGGATTCGCGTCGTGTCAGCTTAGTCATCGAATGCATCCAATGCCGGACTTTTCCTTCGCTGTCAATGGAGAGGAGTCTCTAGATCAAAACGTAGTTTTTTGTCTCTAACACAAGGGATGCGGATTTTTCGTTTTATGACAAAAATAGGATTTTTCCCACACACCTCAAAAAGGTCGGCTTAAGAATTTAGCAGTGTAGAAACCTCGCTTGTGAACGGGCACAAGATAACAGCCTAAAGCAGCGCATACAGCAACTACGGTGTAAAGTGCAAAGGGAAAACTATTTCGCCAATCATTGGATGCTTGCCTTAATCCCCCTTTACTCAAACGCTGTTGAGTTCTTGGAAGTCACGAAGAGTTATAAACCTCTAAATATTATTATTCATAAGCGAATACACTCCTCTAATACCCTCGAGCTCAGCAGAGCCTATCAGCGTAATACACCTACCTCGACGCTGCAAATATCGCCAAAATTAACCTTCAGATTACCCACTACCTCCACGACGAAGCCCTACAAACAGAAATCTTGGGTTATTATGACAAATCTGGCTTCGCCTAACTGACCTTCCCCGCGGGAAAGGCAGGTCATGATCATGATTCTAGAAATTCGGAACGAGCTCAGCGAGAAGATAGACTACTGGTTCGCAAAAGGAAACGCACACTTCTCTGACTGGATAGTCTTGCTCGGCCATGGCGTAACCGGCAATCGAAGCCGCCCGGTAATCGCTCTTACGGCCAAAGAACTCAATCAAGCAGGTTTCAGCGTCTTGACTTTTTCATTTTCGGGTAACGGGGAATCGGAAGGCGACTTCCGCGAATCCTGCATTTCGAAAGGGGTCGAAGATCTCAAAGCGGTGATGGATGCAGTCGGCAGCAAGAAAATCGCCTACATTGGCCACAGTATGGGTGCGGCGATCGGTGTGTTGTCGGCCGCGCGAGACAACCGGATAAGATGCCTTGTGTCTCTGGCTGGAATGGTCGATACGAGGAAATTCGCAGAAACGGAATTCGGCGGGGAAATCCCCGAGCAAAGCTGCATGTGGGAAGAAGAAAGCTGCCCGCTCTCGCAAGCCTTCATGACCGACCTCTGCGAAATCGTCGGCTCGGTAATCAAGGAAACCGATCGCGTGAAAGTACCCTGGCTACTACTCCACGGCAGCGTAGACGACGTCGTACTTCCCCAAGACAGCGAAGTAGTCAAAGAGCGGCTCGGTGACCGAGTCGATCACTTCGTTATCGCGGGTGCTGACCACAGCTTCAATAATCACCGTCAACAGCAATTGGAGGAGGTTGTGAATTGGCTAAAGAAGCAATGTAGCTAATTGTAATGACTCACCCGTATCGTTCGACACAGGTCCCAATTCCTGGAACAGTCGAGCCAATTTCCGCAGCCCAAGAATCGAAAATTCCATCAAGAACCTTTCTCATGAATCCTTCAATCCCAATAATATGAAACAATCGATCGTTACTTTCGCCCTGCTCTCTATCCTGGCAACCTCGTTCGGCTCCGTCCGTATGGGAAGCGGTATAATGACCTTCGATACTGTTACCGGCTGGGGGCTCGGGACAGATGGTAAATCAGTACTCGGTCCCACCCATGGCTCCGTCGTTATCGACAAGGCGGGTAACATATATACAAGCGCCATCAAGGGCGTCGTCGTTTTTAATCCGGCTGGTGAAGTTATCCGCACTTTCATCGACGAGGAACATAGCAGCATCCACGATATGGAGATCCGCGATGAGGATGGGATCGAATACATATACGGGGCCCGAAACAAAGCTGGGTTCGGAATAAAATTCGAAACGATTTCCGGAAAAATCGTTCTGGAAATAGGTCTGAAAAACGAGTCGGGACTCGCCCTGACTGGCCTTAAACCGACTGCGATCACCGTCGCTCCAAACGGCGACATTTTTCTATCCGACGGCTACGCGAGCAATATCATTTTCAGGTACGATAAGAATGGCAAATACCTCAGCCACTTCGGCAAGAAGGGCGATGGTCTCAAAGAGTTCCACACGCCACACGGCATGACCTTAGATACTCGCTACGATCCGCCGCGCCTGCTTATCTGTGATCGTAACCATTTTCCAATCGGACGACTCCTACACTACGACCTCGACGGAAATTTCATAGAGGAAGCAGCGACTAAATTGAACATGCCAACATCTATCGCGATCCAAGGCGAATACGTATCGGTACCCAGCCTCGATGGTCGCTTGTATATACTCGACAAGAAGAATTCTGTCGTATCCGTTCTCGGTTACAAATCAGACCCAGGCGAATCGTTGTATAAAGTCCGCCAAGAAGACTGGGTGGAAGGGGTTTTTTCTGGAACGCACGGATCCTATTGGGATAAGGACGGCAACCTCTACGTCCAAGACTGGAACATAGACGGCCGCATCATGAAGCTTGCACGAGTAAAATGGTAATTTGATTTGTCAGGCTACAAAGCTGACCCTAAAACGCACGCGGTAGTGAACACGCTCCGTTTCGAACAATGTAATGTGTAATTTTTTCTTATACTTACCAACCTTAACTCGCATGCTTACACGGCTGGTGACAACCCATTCTGCAACGAAGATATTGCCTTCCCAGTCAAAGTAGGCCTCGTGCGGGTCGACGAATTTACCAGGCTCCTATAGATCGAATTTTGTGCGCAAACCGACGCTTTGTCGATTTCCTTGGCTCGCCAGGCTTAGCCGCCTCCAAGTTGAGCGACTCCCTTCTTTGACCCATAAATTAAGCCATTATACCTGGAACCAGGTGTCCGTGAACATCGGTTAAACGGTAATGGCGGCCTTGGAATTTAAAAGTCAATCGCTTGTGATCGATGCCCAGCAAATGCAGCATTGTTGCGTGCAAATCGTGCACATGAACCGGATCCTGGGTAATATTGTATCCAAAATCATCAGTTTCGCCATGAGTGATGCCTGGCTTCACTCCAGCTCCGGCCATAAAAATCGTAAAGCAACGCGGATGATGATCCCGCCCGTAATTATCTTCGGTTAATGTCCCTTGGCAATAGACGGTGCGCCCAAACTCTCCTCCCCAAATCACTAGTGTATCTTCAAGTAAACCGCGTGTTTCTAAGTCTTCAATTAAAGCAGCAGATCCCTGATCCGTATCGTAGCACTGTCCCGGTATCTGATTCGGCAAGATCTTATGCTGATCCCAACCCATATGGAAAAGCTGCACGAAGCGTACATCGCGCTCGACAAGCCGCCGTGCCAAGATGCAGTTACTAGCGAATGTGCCTCGCTTTCTCGACTCGGGCCCATAGGCTTCGAAAGTCGATTCTGGCTCCGAGGACAGATCAGTCAACTCCGGCACCGATGCCTGCATTCGGTAAGCCAACTCGTATTGGGCAATGCGTGTGGCTACCTCGGGATCGCCTGATTCCTCATATTTCTTCTGGTTGATGGCGTTCAGATTGTCCAGCATCCGTCGGCGGGTAGACTGATCTATACCGTCTGGATTATTCAAATACAATACAGGATCTCCAACGCCACGAAAGCGAATCCCCTGATGGGTCGTGGGCAAGAAACCGCTCCCCCAGAGTCGATCGTAAAGCGGCTGGCCTCCTGGACGCCCCGTTCCACTTGACACCATGGCAACGAAAGCAGGTAGATTGTCGTTCATGCTGCCGAGACCGTAGGATAGCCAGGATCCCACACTTGGGCGACCGGCGATTTGGGATCCCGTTTGGAAAAAGGTAATAGCCGGATCATGATTGATGGCCTCCGTGTACATCGACTTGATGAAGCATAGTTTATCAGAAATACGTGCGATATTGGGCATGAGCTCGCTAACCCAAGCCCCGCTATTTCCACGCTGTTTGAAATCGTATATCGTGGGGGCTATGGGGAAACGCTTTTGCCCAACGGTCATTCCAGTAACGCGCTGATCTCCGCGGACAGAATCCGGCAAATCCGTCGCGAACCGTTTCCTAAGCTCCGGCTTCCAATCAAAAAGATCCAGTTGGGAAGGAGCTCCGGATTGGAACAAATAAATAACGCGTTTCGCCTTAGGGGGAAAATTGGGAAACGACTTGCCTAGGGCGTCATCTGCCATCAGCTCCCGGCCAAGCAAACTGCCAAGAGCTGCAGTTCCAAGACCAGTCGTGGTCTTTCCGAAAAACTGGCGTCGGTTCATGAGAAGTTGTGATTCGGTGAGTGGGTCCATCGGCATGATCTACTCCTTCGTAAGCGTTTCGTCTAGGTTTAGTAGCACGTTAGCAACTACCGACATGGCGGCGAGTTCGGGAGCCTCTATATCGTGGCTTGGCGACGATGCCCCTATTGCTATCAACTCGTTCGCCTGATCGGGATTTGCTTCGTAGGTATCCAAATAATTCCGATGGCCATCAGTAAGAAGATTCAAGACGTCAGGCTCTGGATTTCTGCTGAGCACCAACTTATGTCCGTAAGCGATTTGCGCGTCTGATGAACTCCCACCTTCTCGCAACATGCGTTCGGCCAGTGATCGTGAAGCTTCCACGAATTGTTCGTCATTCATCAGATTCAATGCTTGCAGAGGCGTATTCGTCCGGGCGGTCAATACCGAGCAGGCTTCTCGGGAAGCATTGTCGAAATTCATCATAGATGGAGGCGGCACGGTACGTCGCCAAAACGTGTACATACTTCTCCGATACAAGTCATCGCCATCACTCACGATGTACTTGTAGCCCTTGGCGTTAATTTCGTCCCAAAGGCCTTCCGGCTGATAGGGCATCACTGGAGGTCCGCCAATGCGCTCTACTAAGAGCCCGGATGCAGCTAGCGCTTGGTCTCTAATCGATTGACCGTTGAGCCGATATCTCGGACCGCGAGCGATCAGTCTGTTCTCCGGATCCTTTTCCAACAACCCATTGGTAACCCTGGAAGATTGCCTATAAGCAGAACTCATAACAATTAGCTTTTGCATCGCTTTGATGTTCCAGCCACTATCAATAAACTCAGTGGCTAGCCAATCCAGCAGCTCAGGGTGACTCGGCGACTCTCCTTGAGACCCGAAATCCTCAGCCGTCTTCACTAAGCCATTGCCAAAATACATTTGCCAGTAGCGGTTCACAGCAACGCGGGCCGTGAGCGGATTTTCTGGATCCACTATCCATTTGGCTAAGCCCAACCGGTTCCTTGGCAAACTCGGCTTCATTGGTGACAAGGCTTCCAAGGTTTCCGGCTGCAGCTCTTCGCTCGTATCGGGTTGATCATAGGCACCCCTCTTTAAAATGTACGATGGACGTAGATCCGGCGTTTCTTCCATAATGCTAACCCGGGTGATCAGCTCCGATTCGAATCGATTCAACTCGCGCTCTTTTGCAGCCGATTCGTTAAGCAACTTCCTCCCCTCGCTATCCTGGCTAATCCACTCGATTTCAAGAGCCTTTCGAGCAGACGGTCTCAAATTGGCTAGGAGAGAATCGATAGGTTCCGCAGTCGAGAGTTTTGCGATTTGGGGCGGGGTTAGGGATTCATCGAAAATCTGAACGTCATCGATAATACCGTTGTTCAAAGTCGCATCTCGAAGGAATTCCCGAGCATCTTTTTCCGCCCTGCTACCGATCAGAAGGGGCAAGTCGCTAATAATCGGCGAATCGAGATTATCCATGAGAACAGTGGTCTTTACCACTTCTCCATTTACATATATTCCTACCCCATCCGCTCTATGGCTTCCATCCCAGGACACTCCGATACGAACAGGCTCGCGCGGTTCGATCACCGACCCAGAGACTACCTCGATACCCAATTCTTGATCACGATCTAGCATTAGCTGGAAGGATATTCTAAAATCTTGCCCACGACCCGTATCCTCCAGCATAATACGGTATCCTCTAAGCGTATCCTTTTCAGTCATGGCTAGAACCGGACCTTCCGAGCCAGCAAAAACGCGAGGAGCATGAATCTGAGCCAGCCACGTTCGCGGGTGCTTGGAGTCAAAGGAACTTCCATGAGCATTCTCGACTCTAGCATAGCCCGTTCTGGTCAAACGCAGCCCTGAACCATATAAGGCTTCATCAACTAACCGCGCATCATTTTCCGAACGGCCAGTAAGGATGGCTTTCCTATTCGGATTACGAGCATCCAGCGTCGTTCGATTTTCTTCCCAATCGAAAGTCAAATGCAGATCTGGGGAAGGAAGCTCATTCAATTGCTTGATCGATTCCGCTCGCTCTCGGGCCGCAAGATTGACCCAATCCTGGAAATCCTGATACCGTTTCGCGGGCATATTGCGAATCCTTTTCTCAACATCAGCCAATGCATCCTGGAGGCGTTCGTGCTCGGCTTCGCTTCCCAGGGTATAGATATCCATATTCGGGGTGGGAGCGATTGTTCCATCCTGACCATGCTCATCGACATTGTTGAAAAACGCGAAAAGACTGTAGAAGTCTTTCTGGGTAATTGGATCGTATTTGTGGTCGTGGCAGCGGGCACAGTTCATGGTCAGCCCAAGCCATACGGTTGACGTCGTCTCCGTTCGATCGGCCACGTACTCGACTATGAACTCGTCTGGCACGATCCCGCCCTCGTTATTGATTCGGTGATTCCGATTGAACGCAGTGGCCAGTCGTTGCTTGCTCGTTGGATTGGGCAAAAGATCTCCAGCAAGCTGCTCGACGGTAAATTGATCAAACGGCATGTTGGCGTTGTAGGCACCGATTACCCAATCCCTCCAGGGCCACTGACTGCGTCGCATATCATTTTGGTATCCACCCGAATCCGCGTAGCGAGCGGCATCCAGCCAAACCAAGGCCATGCGTTCTCCATACCGGGGTGACGCTAGCAATCTATCCACTACCTGCTCCCAAGCGTCTTCGCTTTCGTCAACAAGAAAGGCATCCACTTCTTCAGGTGTTGGAGGCAAACCAGTCAGGTCTAGACTAACTCGTCGAATAAGCGTCTCTCTGGAAGCTCGATCAGATTGCTCCAAGCCCTCTTCTCTCAATCGGCTCACGATGTAATAATCGATCCCGTTGGACGCCCAACGGCGATCTTCAGACTTAAGCTCCGGCAGTTCAGGCTTGGCTATTTGCTTAAATGACCAATGCCGATCATACTGGGCCCCTTCGGTAATCCAGCGATCTAGGGTGCGTTTTTCCTCGTCTGAGAGCGACAATTTGGATTCCGGAGGCGGCATTCGATCTTCTAATATCTCGTCTTCCCAAATTCTGTGGTGGGCCTCGCTGGCATCCAAATCGCCAGGAACAATTCCCGCATAACCCCCTAAATCCGCTATAGCACTCTCGCGTGTATCCAAGCGAAATTCCGACTTCTGATTCTCGACATCGGGCCCATGGCAGCGAAAGCAGTTGTCCGATAGGATCGGCCGAATATCGCGATTATAGTCTAGCTCTCGAACCTGCCCGAAAGCGTCGAGGCCAGAGGGCAACCCCAAAAAAATGAACGCAGTAAACAAGACACTGGTCTGTCTATTGGGTGTGATCATGAGGTTAGCGATCGCTTGTGCGCAAACATGTGGAATCGGTTTCGAACTCAAAACAATACTATCTATTAAACATATGGATGATCTTAGCGTCTAGGACTTTCTGCCGACACCACATCCCGAATTAATTTAAGGAGGTCGCACAGGCTTCCTGTCTGTGATCTCAAACTCTGCACACAGGCAGGATCCCTGTGATAATTTAAGAATCGGCTCCGCTATTAGTAACCAGCAAAAAATTGTCTACATAGCAACCGCAAGAATCAAACGCTTCGATAATCTCTGTACTTCCCCCGTTTAAAGTGCTTTAGATTCACCTATATGAAGTTCCCTACTATCCTCATTCCAACGCTACTGCTCTTGATTGCCGGATGCTCCCAGAACAAAGACAGCTTGGATTCGATTTTCAATGGTCAGGACTTAAGCGGCTGGAATTACAAGAATGTCGCATGCTGGCAGGTTGAGGACGGGATCCTGCATGCCATCAACGACCCGGAACAAAAAGGCGACATTCTTCAGACGGCGAAAAGCTACAAGAACTTCGTCTTCCAGGCTGATTTCAAGTTTGGCGAGGGGCGAATCGATACCGGGATTTTTCTACGCGACACCAGAGAGCAAATACAAATCGGGGAATCCGGTAGCCTGAAGCGCGATATGACTGCTCTTCCCTATATCCCTGGCAAGGGATACCCAATCCAAGTGGAAACGGCTCAAGAAGTCTTCGATATGGAAGACTGGAACACGATCAAGGTTCAGGTGACAGAAAACACGTATACCACATGGCTAAACGGAACGGAGATCATGACTTATGAATCGGAGACCATTGTTCCCGAGGGCCCGATCGGAATACAGGTTCATCCTAAGCGTGAAATGACTGTTGGCTTTCGCAATATCCTTGCGAAAGAATTGCCGTAAGAGATAATTCGTCATTGTTGCGGAACTAGGAGTCCTCGACCCCGTCGATTCCAATAGGAGGCGGATATAGGTTTTTCAATTTTCCGCTATGAGTGCCAACTCCTGGCCCGTACTCCCCCTAGTCGTGCATTGGAACCAACTTTGGTACGTATCAATTGTAGGAGCAGGTTTATCCCGCGATTTTGACAGTTGTTAATTTGTAACGTATCGCGGGATCAATCCGCTCCTACAGCTCGTGCTGAGCTGTTGATTCCTTAGTCGTTTGGCCTCATGCCAATACACAATCGCAGACGAGCCATTCTATTTGTTTCGCGTAGAGGAACATCCTGGTCCCACAACTGCTTTAGGTCAGAAAGGTAGCACAGGCTTTCCAGCCTGTTTTTGGATTTCTGTGTACAAACTGGAAGCCTGTCATACTTTTGACATTAGCCGTTCTACGGTGTTCGTCCGTCGAAGTCGTTGCGATTCCGTTCCGGTTGCAGTGGGAACTTTATTGGAGCATTATCGCGTTGAGAGCGATAAATGGCCGTAAATAGTTCCACGACGCGCCGTCCCGCCAATCCGTCGGCCAGCGGCGGTCGGCCTTCTATAATGCTATCCAGGAAATGCTCGATTTGCAATCGGTGGTAATAGTTGATGGGATCCACCTCCGCAAAGCGCTTGCCATCTTCTTTTTCCCAACCCTCTCGCAGGTCGCTCTCTCCAGGGACCGTCCAGATATCGTTAAAAGGCGGCTCCTCGATTTTGCTCATACCCGCAATAAACATCTGGCCGCCGTCGGTCTGTGCGCTGACGCAGGCTCCATTGCTTCCCAGGACTTGTATTTTGCCTTGAATCGCCGGATTGAACGAATTGCTAAGCACGATATTGGCCAAGCCACCATTCTTGAACTTTGCCACCGCGATAGCTGTATCCTCAACTTCGATATAGGGATGGTTCAGATTGCCCCAATAGCCGAAAACCTCCTCTAACTCGCCCATATACCAAAGTAGGAGATCTAATTGGTGGGGAGCTTGATTCACCAGCACGCCCCCACCCTCTCCATCCCATGAGCCCCGCCAGGGATCGCTATTGTAATATGGCTCGTCTCGCCAACCGAGAATGGTTGCGAATCCGAGAATCGGGTCTCCGATCTTTCCATCGTCTATGGCTTGCTTTACCCGCAAACACGGATCGAAGAAACGCCGTTGACTGACCATGCCCAGCTTGCCGCCGCCGGTTTCCACGGCTTCGATAATGTCGTCGCAGTGTTCTAGCGAAGAGGCCAAAGGCTTTTCGATCAATAGATGGATACCTGCCTTGGCAGCAGCTACCGAAACATCCTTGTGAGCCGGATGGGGCGTGCACACGAGTAGTACTTCAACTCCAGACTCAGAAATGAATGCATTCAAGTCCGTGTATCCAACGACCCCGTACTGCTCCGCAAACCCTTTAGTTTTCTCTGGATTGCGGCTGCAAACCGCCACGAATTCCGATTGCGGCAATTTTTGCAGGGCGGCTGCATGAATGTGGGCAACTTTTCCCAATCCGATTATTCCAGTTTTGAATGATTTCTTTGGCATGATTTAGGTAAAGGTATTTTGCAGTAATATACTAACGAACAACAGACCATACTCAGATCGCGGAGATTTCTTCGACGGTTTCTTACAGGAGCGGCTTTACGCCGCGTTTTGTCCGAAGACAATATCCATCGCGGCATAAAGCTGATCCTAGGCTAGAAACTAAGCTTCCAGCCTGGGTTCTGTAAACAGGTAAGATGCCTGCTATAATCTCAGAGAGCATCCAGCCGATCCACTTTGGCATCGAGAGCCACGACTAGGAGACGGGCATTTCGGATATTGGCCTTGAAAACAACATCCAGAAGATCGCCTATGAGCGGGACGCTGCCGATTAGCAATTCGATTGAGCCACAGAATTGTCGCATCGATCTCGGATTTCAATGCGATTGGGTTCGAGCCCGTACGCCACCTACTCCGGTTTAAGAATCACTTTAGCCAATCCTTTTTCACCCTTGTATAGACGGTCGAACCAGGAGGCTCCTTCCGAAAGCGGAACCGTAGCGCTGATGATTTCATCGACACGAATTGTTCCATCGGCAATCAGATTCAAGCATGCTGGATACTCTCCAGCCGAACCACAGGTACCGATGAGATTGATTTGCCGCGTGACAACTTCCTGTAAGCTGAAATCCACTACTGGTTTCAAATTTCCGACTAGCGTCACGGTTCCTCCCTTTCGGGTGGATTCGATGGCGGTTTTTAGCGTGGGATCCATGCCGACAACTTCGAATGCATGATCGGCGCCCCTACCCTCTGTCATCTGCCGAATCGCCTCTGGGGCATCACCTGAATCCGCTTTTACGATTTCGGTGGCGCCGAGCTTTTTTGCCAGAGCGAGACGTTCCTCGTCCAAATCAACAGCGATCACTTTGCCGCAACCTCCAGCCTTTAATGATTGAATCACCAGTAAGCCGATCATTCCCGATCCGACCACCACCGCTGAGTCGTCCAAATTAATTGGCGTGAGATCTACCGCGTGCACAGCCACCGATACGGCCTCCGTTAGGGCAGCGTGTTCGAAACTAAGCGAATCCGGCAGCTTATAGAGAATCCGCTCCGGCACTGCAACAAACTCGGCAAATGCTCCATGATTGCGGTAATCCCCGCAAGATACTCCAAGCACCATGCGGTTGTCGCAGAGATTCGTTTCTCCCCGCCGGCAATACCAGCAATCGCCACAGTATACCATCGAGTCGAAAGTGACCCGATCGCCCGGCTTCCAAACAGTTGAGTCGACTGCACTTCCTAAAGTTTCGATAACACCCGATGCCTCGTGCCCCATAATGATAGGTGGAATGCGACGGCCAGAACTGCCGTCCATGCCATGGACATCACTACCGCAAATGCCGCAGGCTTTGACCCGGATCAGGACCTCGTCGGCATTCATCTGCGGTTTATCTACCTCTTTGTACTCGAACTCACTTTCCGCGACTAACTCTAGGGCTTTCATATGATAATTATCTTAACCTGCTGAACCAATATTAGAATTTTGCTCAGATCAATGAGCGAATCAAGACTGCATCGCCAAGGCAGTCCTCAGCCAACGAGAACACGCCTAAGCTTGGACTCTCTAACTTCAATACTCTCGCAAAGTTTCATTTGCACACGCGCTCGGTTCAAATTCTGAGAACCGTAACTAGTTTTGAAATACACGTCTCCAGCCAAATAATCCGCAAAGAACCTCAATCCCAACTCGAAGGCTATAAGGCGAATCGAATCGTACAGATATTTTCGATCCGCTTCGGTGAGAAATTTTTCCGCTTGCTTCAGATAACCTTTCACCAACG
>Ga0310343_10000267_pt1 | contig 24685 bp, 21 predicted proteins | sample HC15DNA2025_MG_FD_203519 | JGI IMG/M metagenome (GOLD analysis project Ga0310343, IMG submission 203519) | Marine microbial communities from station ALOHA, North Pacific Subtropical Gyre - HC15-DNA-20-25_MG | ecosystem: Environmental > Aquatic > Marine > Oceanic | place: Pacific Ocean: North...
CCACGCCACCACCCACGCCACCACCCACGCCACCACCGACGCCACCACCCACGCCACCACCCACGCCACCACCGACGCCACCACCGACGCCACCACCGACGCCACCACCGACGCTACCACCGACGCCACCACCCACGCCGCAACCCGCGCCAACACCTGCAGCTCAATTCCGAGTATCTTTGTGTGACAACAAAACAGCAAGCAATTATACAAATTGCTGTGACCCTCCCGCGTGCAGCGAAACAAACCGCAATGCTACGTCAATGTGTAAGGACAACACGGACACGTGTGTCCACTTTGCTCCTGCCGACGGCAAAACAAACACATTTATATCGGCATGTGTGTTTTTTGCGTTAATTAGTATTTTAAGCGCAGCAATTTTTATTATTATTATGATATATAAAAGTTAAATATATTTATTTTCTTGATAAATATGTTTTTAAATTTTATTTTTGCATACGGTTCTTTGGCAACACTTTCTCCTTGTACGATCTTTAACAAGTCTGATTATCAGTGCAATGCTTCAGTGTTCCAAGAACCATGTCTTTTTGTTAATAATTCTGTTACATTGTCTTGCAATTATGACAATACTATTATAATCTACCAAATGGGAAATTTAACAACTCAAAACGTCGCAATCAGTAACATTACAATTTTTGAAAATAACGCACAAGTTAATATGCTGACTTCAAACATAACAAAATTTGAGATAAATGAAAATATAAGTTTTTATACCGTAACGGGTTCAAACACAACTATAAGCCAGGTAGATACAGCCGACGATGACTTTTCCATTTGCAACGTTACTGGTGTTAGTGTACTGCAAGGATGCTCCGACTTACCAACGCCTTCGCCAACGCCTCCGCCACCGCCGACGCCACCACCCACGCCACCACCGGCGCCAACGTGCCCCCCAAAGACAACTTCGTGTGATGGTGTTTGCAAAAAAAATTCTTGTAAACTTAATCAAAGATGTTGTTTTGACTTAACAACATACGATTGCTATAATTTTGAGTCAAGCCCGTGCAATACAGCAAAGCCATGTGAATGCACTCAAACAACTCCAACACCGCCGCCAACGCCCCCACCAACGCCACCACCAACGCCACCACCCACGCCACCACCGACTCCACCACCCACGCCACCACCCACGCCACCACCGACTCCACCACCAACGCCACCGACTCCACCACCAACGCCGCCGACACCGCCACCACCCACGCCACCACCGACGCCACCACCCACGCCACCACCCACGCCACCACCCACGCCACCTCCGACGCCACCACCGACGCCACCACCGACGCCACCTCCTACGCCACCACCCACGCCACCTCCTACGCCACCACCCACGCCACCACCTACGCCACCACCTATGCCAACGCCAACGCCAACAACAAAAATTGAAGTGTCTTTATGCAACAACACAACAAACTCATCATATGATAATTGCTGTGACCCTCCCGCGTGCAGCGAAACAAACCGCAACGCTACATCAATGTGTAAGAACAACACGGACACGTGTGTTCACTTTACTCTTGCCAACGGTAAGACAAACACATTTACATCTGCATGTGTGTTTTTTGCATTAGTTGGTATTTTAAGCGCAGTAATTTTTGCTATAACTATTTACATATATAAAAGTTAAATACAGCTGTATCGGTATTTTTGCTATAAGTATGGTGAGCTGGATTATGCGTGATGAGCATTGACGTGTGTGGCAATCAAGAAGTGTGTCCCATTGGCTATCTTTGTTGTTTTAAAGAGAGGTGCTGTTATGGTTTACGCGAAGTGCAATCAACCGCTGGCGACACATTAGAAACATTCTCAATATGGGTTTTGTGTATTAGTGCCGTATGGTCGGTTATCGCATCAATACCTCTTTATTATTTAATACGGGCTCTAAAAAAGGGTAAATTACAACAAAACGACAATGCTACAACGCAATTGATGAGCCAAGGACCGGAAGGAAGCACTGACGATTCTAACATCGAAATGACTAACACCGAGCAAGCAAAGATGAATTTGAATGATGTGAGGTTGAAGGTATATCCGTTGAAAAGTTTATAAATGCGAAATGCCAAACAATCCGTTACCAATCCGTGCAAAGGTGAGCGAGTCGCAATTTGGACAATTTGCTCAGCAGGGGCGGCGTCCAAACGCTCAAGGAGCTTTGCTAGGTCCGCCAAACCAACAGCCCAAGCCAGCCATAAGCATTCCAACGTTCAATCACGGTACAAAAAGGCGGTAGCCCACCTTTTGCGAAGGCATGCTTGACTCTGTCATTCTCGACGTCGGGTACGGAATTTTTCTGTTGTTTATGCTTGTTTTATCGTGGGTTGTATTTGGTGTAGGCGTGACGCACTACCAGCACTTCGCGCAACCGTACTATTACCACATGTCTGTTGTGATGCTAGGCGTTGGAATGATTGTAATATTTTTGTCTGCTATGATTACTGTAGCGCAAATTTGGATGCCCGAGCCCCTGCCTGTGATGAACACCACCTGGCGCATGATTTTGAGCGGCGCGCACGCGTGGGCAATCATAGGCGCTGTGAGCGTGTGCAGCGTGACGTTAAGTCAAACCGCGGCGCGCGCCGAAGGTGCGGCGACGGTATCTGTCATGTTCATAGCAGTTGCCAGCACGTATCTTTGCGTTGCATTTAGAGGTTGCGAGCAGGACGCCTTAGTTTCTGCTCTGTCGACGACCTGTTGTCGCTCTCGTGTTCCCGAGGCTTGGATCAAGCATAGCAAAACAGTTTCGAGTGCCAACGACCGCTTGTTGCGAGGCTCGCGAAGCGACGAAGAAATATCGCTGGAGGACCTGCGGGCTGGTCCGTGTGAAGCCTGCGTTGACCGCGAAGCTTACGTGAACCTTGCGCGAGACGTCTTGCACGACGTGAACGCATGGATGTCGGCTTGACTCAGTCGACGCGCGCGCGGCTCAAGAACTTGCAGCATCTCTCGCAAGCATTCGCGCAGCTCGTCGTTTGCGACGAGTGCGAGGGCAATATCAACCCAGCGCAGCGCGTGCATGCGGCTAGATGGTTCAAGCGTGACGCCAAACTCGTGCAGGTGAAGTTCGCAAAACGTGACGCCCATGGCCCAGACGTCCGTGGTGCTGCAAGCACGCACATTTCGTTCGAACAGGCACAGTTCAGGCGGTCTGTAACGGTAAGAGTAGACGCTGTTAGAAAGCACGTGCGACCCATGCTGCGCTGCTAAACCAAAGTCTACGATTACAAAACGATCTAATTGCAGATCGTACACCATGTTAGCTGGTTTTATGTCTCCATGTACCCATCCCTTTGCCCATAAATAATAAATTGCGTTTTGAAGCTGTCTTAGATGCGTAATGCCAAAGCGAAAGCGTCGTAAGGGTACTATTTTGTCGCACGGAAGCCCAGGAGCCTGAGACATGGTAATACTTCCTGTTTTGACGTCGAAGGATTTGGGACTAGGTGTGAATGCGCTTCCTTGCAATGCTCGCAGCGCCTTCCACTCGTGCTTGGAGACACCTCGCGCGGCCTTGCTCAGGGGTCGCTTCACGACGCCGTCGCTGCATACGCGCACCTCTCCAAATGTTCCTCGCATGTTTCCCGCCTATTTACTGTCGAAAACAGTAAAAAATGATGCTCGCTGTTTTTTTTATTTGCTCCGTAGCTCAACACCCTACGGCAACCATAGGTGATAGTTCTAGGTACATCCTAATAGACTACACAAATGATGGTTTTGCGTCGTCTGTGGAAGCGCTGAAAATTGGTTGGCAGCTAAACATAAACGCCAGCACAGAGAACAACGTTTTAAAGAACGAAGACATCACCGTCGCAACGCCAAGTAACAATTTGATTGACTTTGCGGAAACAGTAGAGTTGTTCAGCCCACCAAAAGAATGGAGCGCTGTAGATCCGTCGACTGCAATACCCCAGTGTTTCGCTCCATCTACAGTTTGTACCGTTGGCATTTTTGAAACGCTAGCTGCTTGTTTGTTAACGCCTTACAACACACCAACAACCTTGTGCTACACTGAAAACAATAAAGAATGGCTAGGAACTCGTAATCAACGCGAATGTGGCCTTGAGTCGTCGTGCGAGGACAAAATGTACGTCTACGTTAAAAATGCTAACATTTCTGTGCCGTCAACTTATGAAGACGCCGCGCTCCAACCAACTCTGCTCAACAGTGACTATGCGCAAATTATTGGCGCGCCTGACGCTGCGAGGTGTGCTGCAAATTGTTACACCTCAGATGTATGTTCAGCGTGGCAATTTGACAAACATTGCACAATTATTAATAATACTGCGCAAACTCAATTAACGTTTGGGCAGACTGTCGACACAAATTTTACAGAAATGATAAAGAGAGGCTACGACGTAAACAGACGTGCTCCTAAAAATAAAGCCTACGCTGATGGCAGCGCCGTGCCGCCGTATTGGACACTTATGCCGCAGGATATCAACGCACAAGAGCAAAATATACCGCTGGCTTGGAAGACGATGTACAGTTTAGGTATCAACAATCATTTCAACGTGTACGAGAGACAATTTGCACAAAAAAACATTTTTGCTTTCTTTCCACAACCTTACACATTTGAAGATCTGAATGGTGATTTTGTATTGAGCTCTTGCCCCGTGTTGCCTCCACGTCGACTTCTTGGAGCTTTGTACAACTGGATGCAAAACAGTAACGCAACGTCACCGCATGCTCTTTCTCGAACGCCGTATAACAACGCCGTACCTAGTGTCTTTTCATCGGATGGCCTAGTGCGCTGTCCCATTTACGAGAGAAGCGGCGCAACGCCGACGTACACTAAAGGTGTTGGTTGCGTTGCTCCCAACGGAAATCGCACATCTTTGCAAAGCATAGTTGAGCTGTGCAACAACGATCATGTGTATATGGATGACAACAACGTCGTGAATTGCAGGTTTGCGCAATGCACAATGCCTGTAGTTTGTCAGCAATGGAACGCTGCTGATCCGTATGACGAAAGTACATGCAGAAACATGCGTGAACAAACGTTACAAGCAAGGTTTCAAAAAAGCACTACAATGGGTCTTGTTGATTGCACTGCAACGCGCAGCTACATCGTTGAGTTCAGTACCGTACCAAAGTGTGATCAGGTACCGTTTACGTACACTGAATTGTCAAAAACCGTTGTTGCGCCTTGGTGTGTCAAGAAATTTCAGGGCAACGATTGGTTTTCGACAACGCGCGATGCGCGCCGCATGTGTTTTCAAAATTTAACAGACGTTTTGACAATATTGCCATCAAAAAACTCGGACATTCCAAACAGCTTTGCAGATGAACAAATCCAAATTAATGCGCTCAGAAACACGCGCAATCCGCAATCTGTGTTTACACATTTTCGAAATTTACAAAGAAATATTTCTGCAATTAATCAAGTTAAATTAAATTTTACAAAATTTAATTCAAGCCGTGCCGTGCCAAAATTTTTATATGACAGCAAATATCAATTTGGTTTTCCTTACAATAATCAATTAGGCACCCAATTTGAAAGGGGATTAGCGACTGATTATGTTGACGCATGGTCATTTTATTATCCTGAAGACTTTCAGTATTGGCAACCTAACACACCTAATACAACGACAATAAACGGACCAGGACCAAGCGCTGCAACTGACTTTCAATTGACGCAGGTACCTGTTGTCGAAGGTGCAAAAGCTGACCAAATATGTTCTTTTACCGGTAATAATTCACTGTGCAACTGGCGTGCACTGAAAAATTTGCCATACCCAACTGTACAAGGCACTAATACTTCAAACATTGCTCAAAGCCTTGACATGTTTTGTGCTCTGCTAAATTACAACGTAATGTTTGGTGCAAAAATTAAAGACTTTACGGTACGCGATACTGAAGATGTGCTTATGTATATTCCAAATTTTGCAAATGTTGCGCCAACTATAATAACACAAATTCCTGAGAAGCTCTGGCTTAATCCTGAGCTTTACCAAAATTTTGCAATTCCAAGTCTAGCAGAGCAAGATTACTATCCTTATGGCTCGTTATTAAACTACTTGAGCGCGGGCTTAGCGTGCCCAGCTTGGAAAATTCGAAATTGGCCAAAATTAAATACTAGTGATTTGGGGAATGCGTTTGTTTTTCCAAATGGAGTGCTATCATCGGAGCCTGATGTGCACGTATTGGATCGTCAACCTAAATCGGCAATACCGATTGTAAACAGCAGTGTAACATTGAACAACCCGCGTTTTTCAACCATAACAAACACTTGGTTTTACGAGGACATGTCGTGGCTGACGGCAACAGCAACTGGATTTTTGTCGCAAGAACCAGCGCCTTATTTTCCAGGTAGTGTTTCGCCAGCGTTTACGCCATCAACAAGCAAATCGGATACACCTGATCCTGGATGCAACAAATGGCATCCATACTTGTTGACGCTTGATGGCGAAAGCTTTGCTTGCTACGATAGGTCAGATGCGACGGACCCGAACACACCACGCTGTTTTTGCAGCTGTTCTGCGGGGCTGGGTCAAGATGGATCAGGTTATTGCTTTAACAATGGTGTATCTGGCATGTGCACTGAAGCAACGCTTTGCGATCAACCCGTAGACGAGCAGGGTGGGGTACCGACTAATAGCATAATTAAGACTGGACCTAGGCGCGGCATGGCCACCGCTTCCACGCCAATTAGCATTACTCCGAGTCAAGCCGCCTGCAGTCAGCATACAAATGATGCAGCGTGCATCGATAGTCGCTGCGTTTGGTGGCAACCTTCTCAAAAAATAATGGACATTGATACTTATTGCGGTATCGCTGGCGGCGGTGAAGCAACTAAAGCAGGCGCAATTCAATGTGCACAAGAATTGCAAAATAAAAGCGAATGTCCTGCCTGCAAAAACAAGCAACCGCAATGTGTGTCTTGCTCCGATAAACTGACTCCACAAACTTGCGATACTCCTCAATCACTTACAAACTTGTCTGCGTGCGCATGGGATTACGTTAGTAATTTGTGCGTGCACGTACCTTTATGGCGCGAAGCGCGGCAAAAAGGTGGTCTTTTTCCTGTAAACCGAAAAGGGCTGCAAGTTGCACTTCCTTTTGATCCTTATAGTGGTAACGATACTTATTATGGTGATAAAATGGTATTAGCTAAATATCTATGGTATCAAGACCCAGATGATGCGCGAACACGATTGCCGCCTAATTTTGGTCCAGGTATGCGCACAGTTGGCAACCAGTACTTCAATCCTGCGAGCAACACGCGTTTCACAAACAGTGAAAGCTACAGCCCGTACATTTTAGCCAACCAAACCATGCCGTTTTTAGCATTGAACCCTTCGCTAACACCGCCTAAAACATTGGAATTATTAAGTGAATACGATGCAAGCGCATGTGCATCCGGCGACTGCGGAGAATATAATTTTAACTTTGTACACAAATTATTCACTCCAAGCACTACCATTGATGAGTTTTTACAACACGGTGGTAACCTTAATGAAATAATAATTTATTCCGGATGTTCAACGGGATTGTTGGCGCTTTTTCCGAACGATTTAACGAGGTATAATGCAGTGTTTTCCCCAAGCTCTTTACAAAAAACAAACACATTAAACGATTTTTGGGACGCGTTTGTAAACTGGACTGCTAATGCAGAAAATTTGCAATCTGTTTGCAATTATTGTGGTTGGATTTGGCCTTATGATCCGTTATCGTTATATCAAGTATTTGTACCAGGCATGCCAAACGAAACCTTTGTGCAGCCAAATTTGAAAAACAACGCGCGACAACCTTTTAACCCTTTTCGAGGTTTGAGCTGCATCCCATATATTTCAAACTTGCGCGGGTTTTCAAGAGCAGTGTTGAGTGTTTCAGACACTGTAGACACTTTTAGTAACGTTCATAAAGGCACGCTTGCTGACATATACATTGATACAGGCTGCTCATACGGGCCTGTAGCTGCGTACACAAACGATGCGTTCGAGTTTACCTCATCGACGCTGCTTGAAACTGTTTTTGAAGACGCTTACAAATTGTGTTTGGATGCAAGCCGTCGCACGCAGTGCTGCGGTTCCCTTGCATGTCAACCTACTTGCGTGCGCATGAAGGAGGTCGTGCCGTACGCGCACCCCGTGTTGTACGGCGGTAAAGCAACAATAGACACGACCACACATCAAATTTGCGAAACGGGTGATTTGACGTGGTTTGCTGAAGGCGCCACGTGCGTAAGCAGCACCACACCAGCATCGACTTCAAACTCCGTATACAAGCGCCAAGGTTCTCAGGCCGCGTCTAATTTCAACCCTACGACGTGGAAAAGTCGCGACGGATTACAAGTTTTACGTGCTTTTGACGCTCCTGCACCAAGTGACATCATTGGCGTTCCAGGCCCAAACTCAAACACCCTAACTTTTGTGCAAGGCACGGCGATTGAAAGTTTTGAAGCAGGGTTTGCACCACCTAATGTTAGCACTTTTATGCCACTCGAAAAAGAGCTGCGTTTTTTGCAAACATTACAATCAAATATGTTAAATTTAAATCAGTGCTGGAGACTGTGCTCTGCGGATGTTGCATGCGTTTTTTGTTGGCAAACAGGCAACTTTTGGTCATACGGATACGAAAACAACTCCGTTGCAAATCCAGTTTTTGACAAGTACGTGCTCGAACCGTTTCCTATTTATGATTTAAAGTTGTCTAACAGTAAATATGCAAAAATTAGCGCTGAAAAATTAGGTTGGCCTCGCGCATACTTTAACACTTCCGTAAACACCACAGATATAGATGAGTGCAACCGAATAACCAAGTATCGTCTTTTTGGGTTTGAAAATAACACGTGTTATATCAACCCCGTTGCAAATCCCTTTGAAGCTCAATATCAAAATATAACCGCATTTCGACAATACGAGTCCACTGCAGAGAAAACAACTTGCGATCTCGACGTAACGCCGAGATGCAACGACAGCAATCCTGTTGTTTTTGATGACGTGTATAATACTTCAGAACCTCAACCAGGATATTTTTTGTTGAACGGCCGTAATGATTTTTTCTTGGCTGGCGTGCAATATGTGCCATTGTTTGAGCAAACATTACCGGCATCACCATTTGACAACGTTACTTTATTTTTTGAGGATTTTCAGATGTGCGGTTACGTGAACGATGGTGTTTGGAACAAGCTGCCAACACCATGCGCATTTTGCTCAAAAACAACGTGTCAATCATTGCCGGCAAAAGCTTACGATTACTATTTATCAAACCTAAATGTTAAAAATGTTACCGCATTGCCAGCAATTATTTTTGAGGCTCAAGCAGCTTCAGAAAGAGTGGAATGCGCAAACTATTGCGTCGGGCAGCCGTACGTGGTAAAGTTAAAAGCAGCAAATAACAACCAAACATATTGCTTTCCTGATATTGATACATACCAAACATTTACGAAAGTATGTTTAACAGGAAGCGATAAAACAAACTTTATTGCAGAATATACGCAACCTCTGCAGGATGTTAAAAATTTTAGGACTTATTTTGAGTCGTACAGCACAGAAGACCCGCAAACTGTTATTAGCGTTGAAAACTTATTTGGTAATTATACGTACACGTACAAAAACTTTGGTTATAGCAACGGCATGGCTTGTAAGTGCTCGTCAGCATGCGCCGACTCCGTCGGCGCGCAATTTATGGCAACGTTGCCTTTATTAAAACAAAACGCAACCTTGCCTGAATGCAATCTTGACAATCAAGCTGGATTTGTGAGCGAAACAAATTTCACAGTAGCAGGTTTAAAACCTGTAAATAGTGAAACAGTTTCTAGCATGCAAGAATGCATCAAAACCTGCCAAAGTTCACTTTTTGATGCAGATGCAGTGCGTTTTTCAGTCAGCAAAACTTGCATTTGTTACCAAGATTCTTCAGGCAAAGTTGATTACTACGCAATGACAGATAAACCAAACTGTACTTTAAACAATTGCGATCGACGCGCTGGTTGCACCTTGGAAAAATCAAAGTGCGTGCGAACAAAAACCAGTGGAGACTTGGAAATGCCTTTGCCAATCAATTCGGTTTACCAAGCTCAAGTGATTGCCAAAAGCAATTTGAGCAATGAAACAAGTGTTTTTTGGCAAATGAACGCAACGATGACAGACATTAATTTACACACGTACAGTGTCGGCACAGTGCCCAAGAGCCTGCTAACTCAGTCTTACCAAGCCGCAAACGCGCTTACGCTCAAGTATCCCGTGCCAATCTTGTCAGCAGGCGCTGCTCCGACGCCTTTTATTTCCTGACGCACACCAACAGTGATGTCCTAAAATCTTTCCTGCGCAATTGCAAGCTTGTGCGTTCTTCGTCATGCACCACCGCAAAATCGCTAGGCACGCGCTGTAAATGCGCCACAAAAGCGTATTCTGCTTCATCTGGCGGATCGCTTCCGTCGTCGACCCAAAAACTTTCGTTTTCTAATAAACATCCCAAAACTTCTTGCAGTTTGCTCTTAAATTTATGCGGCTCAACGCGCGAAACCAAAGCTTTTTCGAGCAAAATTGGATTTCCTCGCTCGCGCGCCTTTCTGAAGGAAAACCCAGCCCGCAAAAGAATATCGCGCACAGCTTCATGCTTTTTTTTTAACCTCTTGCATTGCAGCGGCAAATCCTGATGCTTGCGTTTCAACCTTGGCGACGTCAAAGCATGCTTCAAGCCTGAACCGTACAACTTCTCGCCTCCAACTTCAAAATACGGAGCACATGTGCGGCCTTTTGCGTCAAATATGCTGTTTGCCGGCTTTGCAAGCGGATTGCGCCTCTTTATGTCCTCTTCCGAAGCATAAGCATTGTTGTCCCAAATACACCAGTACAAGCCATGAGCCAAGTAACACTCCTTGATCACGTCTTCTTCTAAAAGTTCGGGCTTTTGCTTATAGTGATTGCCATACGCTCGAGATCTGTTAAACGCGTGCAAAATCGTCGACGCAGGCACTTTCTTTTCGATCTTCAAGAAATCCATCATGTCGCGATCCAGGGGTAACGGAGCGCGCTTGCCGGTGTGTCTGAATAATATCATATTGTCCAAATCACCCTGTAGAAGAAATGAGGTCATAAGAGAGTCGTCTAACGTGAGCTCGTCCTTCGTTTCAGCTGTAATCAAATCGAGCAAGCGGCCAAGCACTCCCGCGTAATGCAGCCACTGCTGGAAAACATACGTGAACCACATTCGCAACTCTCGATCCTCGGCGTAATTGAGCGCTGACCAACCAGCAAAGTCTTCGTGACAAAAGCGCATTGCAACGGCCACAATTAGAGTCGGCGCGCACTCATCCGAACCGCCGCAGTTAAAAGCGTCAATCTCTTCGTCTGTGCTTGGCATCAGCGGCCAGTTTTTCTCCAGCCAAAGCAGGCAAAGGCACATCATCAAAGGCTTGCGTCGAAGAACGTTATCCAAATCGATCATGCTGCTCTTCAAACGCACCACGCCTTCTTCCAAGGTGCGCGGCACATCGATCACATCAAGCAAGTCCGCTATGTACTCTAACGTCAACGCTCGCGCATCCTTGAGCAAACGTTCAACGGCTTGCTTCACTTCACTCATTTTCGTTTGAAATGAGTAAAGTGACCTGAGCGATGCAAAGTTTGCGCCTTTCCCTAGTAATAAGTAGGCACGTTACCATGCAAATTTTGCATCGGTACAATCTCCTAGTAAATACTACGGGCCTACTGTACTGTTTGCAACCTTTATATGTGTATAGTCAAAACCTATGTGTCGTGCTTGCGTAGCTCAGAAGGTAGAGCGACGGTCTTATGAGCCGCAGGTCGCGAGTTCGAACCCCGCCGCAAGCATTGTTTTTTTGCGCGCTACCGGTTTCAAGACGTCTGGTTTTTGCTTTGCACTGTTTTGCGCGTGTTCTACCGTTGGGAAGAAAGCTGTTGCTGCACACACGTCCGGTTTGTGCCGCATTTCTTCCGTACAATCTTTAAAGGGCCAGCAACAAGGCATAAGCAAGGTATGAGTAGTCAGAGTATTGAAGACGTCCTGAAAGCAGAGCCGGGCGATGTTCTGAACGTTTTAGTCGAGTACGAGACTTCTGGCGAAACTGGGCACCAGCTTGCGGTCGTTTGTGAGAAGTTCGACGTCACAAAGCGAACGTGTATGGTAAATTATATAGAGCCTGACGACTCTAATGGCTTTTACTTAGACGACGCTGCGTACGAAGTCAGCGTTGATTCCGTGGAAGAAATGTACAGCGTAGATGACTCTACCGCGGAATCATTAGTGGAAAGCTACCGCCCGACAGGACTGGTGCCAGTTGCAAACGACGACGATTGCGGGTGTCGCTTCGAAAAGCTCGGTGCGCTCGAGGCCAGCTGCAGCGATGACGACGGCAGCGACGAGGAGGTTGACTCCGACAGCACGCCCACGCTGGGTGGGTTCATCGTCCCGGACGAAGATGCGACGCCGTTCAGTCACGCTCCCCCCGACACGGACTTTGTGCGCGACACGCACGCAGCCGTGCGCGACTTCAACAACTGGAACCCGACGTCGCCCGAAGACATGCAAGTGAAAAACTATGTTGCGGACTTGTCGGGTCGCGCCGAGCACAGCAACGAGGACAGGCGCATGGTGTGCGGGCTTGCACCTATTGTGAGCTATAAAAATCCTGGAGCCAAAGCTTAAGCGATGGAAAGTTTGTGCAAAGATTTGTCAGAGCAATTTGACGTTACTGCGCCGCGCGTGCTCATGCAAGGCCAGCACGTGCGCGCTCTCGAATTTGCTTTTGACGTTCCAGTTTCTTTGGAGCTCGCTCGCGAACTTTCGCGAGCCGCTGGCGAGCGCGAGGTTCTTATTGAAACAGATCGCCCAGGCAAGGTGCAACTCTTGATGAACGCGGTGCCTTCCCACGCCAAGATTGCGCCAAAATTGAGCTTGTGCATCGACGCCGACGCGACGGCGCCAGAACTCGTGCGGCGGTTGTACACTGTCTTCGAAGGCATAACGGTTTATGAGAACGACAGTGCGGCGCACCCGGAACTGCACGTAGAGGGCGTGCGCAAGATTTTTGTCAACCGGACGCACCGCGCATTGCAGGGGGATGTGGAGCACGCCGAAGTCAGAAAGAACGGGACGTTGGTGCTGCGCGTCCGCGCTGGTTCGCGTAAGCGGAAACGAAGCGAGTAGCGGCGTCAAGCTTTTTGCGCATGTCTGACGCAGCTGCGTCGAGCGCGCTTAAATTTTCGTGCGCACAGTTCATAAACGTTAAGTCACCGTAATTGTACAGTTTTTTTGCTGGTGCCGCAAGCACAATGAAAGGCTTCTCGGCAAAACGTTCGACTGCTTCGAAACTCTGTATTTGCTCGTTCCACCGTGCAGCAAGTTGTGCGTGTTTCTTAGAAAAAATGCAAACGCCATTCTCCAGCTCTTCCCCGCTGCCTGTTCTTAAAACAGTTTGCGTTTGCAGTTGATCGTACGCGCAGAAGGCGGGCCATGCTCGATCGACGCGCTTGCTTACTGCTTTCGGCAGCCACCAGTTGGACAGTCGAACTATGAGCGGGACATGTTGTTGCTTTGCAAGGTTTGATTTTAGGCGACTCGCTGCGTGTTGTGTGCGGTGCTTGAGCAAGGTTACCCAAGGCTTTGTGCTGAAAACCCATAACTGGTCTAAGTTTTTGTCGTCGTAGAATTCTTGCAGGCTTTTCATCGGCATGGAGCACCCGCCACTTGCGCCATCGCAATATTTTACACCGTCGATGGTTACATTATCGAACACGTACTGCACTGCAGCCGAAGCTTTTGCGCGCTGCACGTCGCCGTGCGTCACCTTGCTGCCTTCGCAAACTTTGAACTCAACCTGAGCAGGGTAATCTTCTCCGCTTCGGCACGCAGCAACGCGAACGCTTTCAACCCCTTTGAGCTTATTGACATTTTCGAGATCTTGTTCGATGAAGGGACATACGTCGTCGATTGATGTCAACATATTGAGCGCTACTCTAGATATCAATCCACCGAATGGCTGTACAACCATGTTGTGCTCCAAAACTTTATTGTGCAAATCTTCGAGCAACTCTTTGCGCCTATCGCTAGCGTAAGCTAAAGAAACGAGAGCGCCAACGCTGACGCCTGCTATTTTGCTCGGCTGAGGCATTTGCTGCATCTTTGCTAAGGCGTTGGCGTACACCGCGCCTTTTATGCCGCCGGCGCCAAAGCAGCACGCAATCATCGCGTAATGCCTGCGCATGTCATGTATATAGTCGAGTCAATAAAATCATGCTTACGAACGCGTAATGTGCAAGTTTGACGTCATGCGTGTACGCTGCGAAGAGCTGCAAACATGTCCATCCTACAACCCTGAATTTGCCGCAGTTGAAAAAAAGGTAGCATGCTGCTTGCGCAACGAAGTGCAAGATTGTGCACATCGCGTCCCCGGAAAACGCGTGAACTCCTAACACACCAATGGCTGCGAGCATCGCTTCTTCCCACCTGCGTGGTGACCAAACTATCAACAACAATATTTCACAAGCTTTCACGTTGACGCTTACCCTGCACAGTTGTTTTTCTTCCATACCCGCGCACGCACAGGCAGCGACAACAGCGCATGCTACGCCGAGCAAAGCGCGCGCTGCTGCCTGCATTTTATGATGTACAATAATGCGAACACGCTAATGATATTGAAGATTGTGTCTAACTGTGCAAAGTCAGACGCAGGCACGTCTTCCGGAAGCGCCTCAATCATAGTGAAGAAGGGCACAGCCGTTTTAAGCGCTGCCAGTTTGGGCTTGGTACCAAAAACTTGTGCTGAACGCCGACGGCGCGGTTGTTCTCGTCGTAGACGACGTTTAGATCTGGTGTGTGCTTCGCGAAAAAAGCTAAGTCGGCGTTCGTGATGTGCGCGCAGCATTTGGGAGGTGTAGGAGGCAGAAACGCCGCGGCTTCCCAATCCTTGAAGCCTTTCGGCGGCGTTGCTGACAAGTACCACTTGCCTTCCGCTGTCAAAAGGAAATGAAGTAAGGAGTGCGTAGTAAGATCTTGCACGACATCCCAACTGACGTAAACGCGCCCGCGGCGGCGCGTTCGATTGCTTTCCCGCTCGCTTGGTGTTTTTGATTTCAAATTTTTTTCAGCCTCTTCGAACGCGTTGACTGACATGCCGAAGTCGCTTGACCAGTCTTCTACGCCTGCCATGTATGTTGTTTCGGTGTCTCGCGAGGGAACAAGCCGTTATCGCTTGCACGCGAGGGACGCGTTCGGAGAGCGACGAGTGGTTATGCAAAGCCTGCCGCCTCGCTTTCAAACTACCGATAGGCCCAATAGGTACCTATCAAGCTTTTCGGCCGTTGACTTCAAAACGCAGCGCGTAGTTGTTCTGTACGAGACGGTTGCTCGTCCGCCCTCCGGAGCGGCGCTGTACAATGGACACTTTGACATGCACCACCGCCATTGCGTCGAGCGCGACCACGCCCCTTCGGACTGGTGGTCGCTAGATGGCAAGAAACCTGATCGCGCGGAACGCGGCACGCCGCTGCTGACACTCCTCGTCTTCGACATCGAGTGCTTGCCAGGCGAAAACGGCGAGTTTCCTGAAGCTTGTGGTCGCGGCGACCCGGTGGTGCAAGTCAGCGCTGCGGTGCGCCGCAACGCTTTGCGCGCCAGGGACGAAGACCAGCTGCACCTGTGGACGCTCGGCAAAACTGAGCAGCCGTTGCCCGCGCTGGACGAGTTTGATCCGTCCGCCGTGCGCGTGCACGAGCACGACACGGAGCAAGGGATGCTCGACAGCTTCGCTGACTTTGTCCGCGAAAACGATCCTGATATCATCTCTGGGTGGAACGTGCGCTTCGACGTGGATTACGTGTGCGATCGCAGCCAGTCCGTGCGCAACAAACTGAGTGCAGTTCGCAATCAGCCCTGCGCGCGCAGACGCGAACATTACGAGGTTCCGGGTCGAGTCGTCGCCGACCTCCTGCAGCTGTGGAGGGGCAGGTACCGCGAGCGCAGCTACCGCCTCGACGCTGTCGCAGAAAAACACCTCGGCGCCGCGAAGGCGCCCGTCAAGTACAGCGAAATGCGAGCTCTGCAGCGCTCGGCTGCGGGCCGAGCGCGCATGGGCACGTACTGCGCAAAAGACACGTACCTCGTCTTAAGACTCGCAGACCGCATGGACGCGTGGCAGGGCCTGCTGCAACTCGCTCGAGCGTGCAGATTGCTGCCGCAACAAGTGCTCGACCGAGGTCAGCAGGCAAAGGTCCTGAGCTTGCTGGCGGCCCGGTGCCGACATTTCAATCCGCGGTACGCGATACCTGACACGCGCGCGAGCGAAGCAAATCACGCGGGCTACGAAGGAGCTCTTGTACTTAATCCCATTGTCGGGCTGCACGATCGACCTGTCGCCGTGCTCGACTTTGAGAGCTTGTACCCGTCCGTCATACGCGCCTTCAACCTGTGCTACACGACATTGCGCTTGCGAGCGGACGACGCGGACGTTGCGCGCGCGCTGGGAGTTCCGCAGAGCGTTGCTGAGCGCGTGCGGATCTTCCTGGGGCAAGATTTCGAGAGCAAAGCCTTCCCCGCGCATCCGCTGCGCTGGCACCAGATCGGCGATGAACACTTTCGCAGGAAACCTCAAGGCGTGCTGCCGCGCATACTCGAAGAGTTGCACGCGTTGCGCAAGGCCGAAAAGCGCAGGCTGAAGCAAGCTACGAACGAAGACCAGCGCGCGGTGCACAACGCCGTGCAGCTGAGCTTGAAGCTTATGGCAAATTCCGTCTACGGTTTCACCGGGGCGCGCTCTGGCGTCCTTACGGACCTGCGCCTCCCTGCCGCAGTCACGCGCCGAGGGCGCGAGCTGCTGCGCGGAACGCAAAGCCAAGTCGAGCGCAAATTTCAAAAACGCGTTGTGTACGGAGACTCCGTCACAGCGGACACACCGCTGCTTGTGCGGTCTCGAGGCGGTCACATCGATGTCGTGCGCATCGACGAGCTCGTGAGCACGCGTGCCTGGGAGGCGCGCGACGACGGCAAGGAAGTGGCATGGCCCAAGCAGCTCGAGGTGTGGAGCGACGGCGGGTGGACGCTCGTGCGCGCGGTTGTGCGCCACCTGCACCACGGACCTATTTTTCGCGTCGGAACAGGAGGCGGCGTCGTCGACGTCACGGCCGACCACTCGCTTCTGCGAGCAGACAAGACCGCTTGCAAGCCAACCGACGTGCGCCGAGGACAGGAACTATTGCACGAACCGCTGCCAAACATGCCGGTGATACCCGAAATCGGGAGCGGTCTGAGCGGGTGTCCAAACGCCGCGAACGAACTGTTGCAAGCTCGCATTGCGCGCGGAAAACAGCCGCCGTGGATGCTAGTCTCTAGCAGCAAGCTTGCAATTGCGGAAGCTTGCGCGCTTGCTCGAAAAGTCGGAGGCTTGCGCGCAAGCGTGCACGCGCGGCGCGATGGACGCATCGCCTGCGTCATCAGCAGGGGCAACCGCCCTGCTGGCAGGCGCGTGCGTACAGTGCTGCCGCTTCGCTTGCAAGGAGCTAGCAACGTGTACGACTTGACAACCGATTCCTCGCATTTTTCCGTGCTGCCAGGCACGGAGCCGCTCGTGGTGCACAACACCGATTCCGTGTTTGTTGAAATGGGTCGTGCAGAGACCGAACAAGACGCAGAGCGCATCGCCAACGACGTCAACAAAAGTTTTCCGCCGCCGATCAACCTCGAGTACGAGAAAACCTACAACCCGCTGCTGCTCGTCGGCCGCAAGATGTACGCCGGCATGAAGGAAGAAGGGGGAAACACATGCTTTGCTGCATCAGGTCTTCAATGTTGTCGCACAGACAATTTCCCACTGCTGGCGCGAACGCAAAAAAATGTTCTCGACGCGCTCGTCATGCGACAAGACGGCGCAGCGGCGCTGCGAATTGCCGGAGACGCCGTGCAACGCCTTCGCACGGCTTCAGAAAACGATCTCAATTTGTCTGATTTGGCTAAGAGCCAGCAGCTCACGAAGGACGCAAAGGAGTACGCTGGCGCACTGCCGCACGTAGCTGTAGCGCAGCGTACACCCGGGGTGCAAAAGGGAGACCGCGTGGAATACCTGCTCGCGCGCGGTCGCGGTACTTTAGCCGAGCGAGCGCAGGCGCCTGCGGAGTGGGACACAGCGCGGCACGCGCTAGACCGCGAGTACTACGCCGGAGCGATTGACAGCGCCTGCCGGCGCATACTGCTCGCGGCGTGTGCGCCGGCCGACGTCAACCGCGCGCTCGCGCGAGGAAAAGGCACCGATGTCGCGACGCGGGCCAGCCCACTCCTGCGCGCCTGGGGGCGCAAGCGCGAGCACCGCACCACAATCAACGCAGACGAACACGAAAGCGAAGGGCGCAAGCGCACACGCCAGCTCACGCTAGCTGCAGTGCTTCGCTAGTATAAGCTGGTAACACAATCCGTGTAACGATGCATGCAATACTAGAATGGCGACAACCGCGCGACACGAAAGGCGAAGTGTCAGCGTCAGTACCGTCGGCACCGCTGCTGCAATGGAGGCGAAGCAACGCAAAAGATAAAAACAATGGTTTAATCTTATCGCATGCTGCTCTGAAAGGTGCTGAAATGGCGTTTAAAGTGGGAAAAGTGGTGACTAAAACGGCTTTACAAATAGGGGTGGGAGCAGGTGCGATGGTAGGCTCACTTATCAAAAACCAGTTAGTCAAAAATACCTCGCAAAAGGTTGAAGATGAGAAAGGATCCCAAAATACCTTAGCACCGGAAAATGAGGGAAGTAAAAGAACTGATGATCTTCAAACACCCGCTCAAATTTCACAAATTCTTCAAAAAAACCTTGCACAGGCAAAACAAACAGCTAAGAATGAAGAAGTTGATTCTGGGGATGACGATGAGACACGCAAATTAAAAGAGCAGACACAAAAAGAACAAAAGGCGAAACTTGAAGAACAAAAGGCGAAACTTGAAGAACAAAAGGCGAACGCGAATAAATCAGCAAGTCAAAGAACTTCATTTGCATCGATATTGAGCAGCGCGTATAACGCGAGCAAAACTATTTTGGGATACAATACACAAACAAAAGTTTATGAGCCAGTCAAAACACATTCAGACTCGAGTTCATATTCAGACTCGAGTTCATATTCAGACTCCAGTTCAGATGCGCAAAGTAATATTTCTGAAACTCTCTCAGACGTAGCAGATGCTTTAACTGCAGCAATTGATAACGAACTGGATATTAAGTCAGCATTTTTGCGCAAAATACAAGCCGGAGGATGTGGAGTTACACAGAAAAAAGGAGATGTCCCCATATTTTTAATAACAAGCATAAAACCAAAATGGCTACAATCAAAAAGTTACCAATTTGAAATTGTAACAATTTTAAATCAATTTGCAATGTCTGATGGAAAAAATTGGACAACTGAAAGCATTGAAGAGTATGCAGAAAAACATCCTTCCATCATAGAATATGATGAAATAAACAACGCATATATTGTAAAAAATGTTGAAAAAAACCGATTTAAGACAGCACTTGCTGAAAACTTTAATGACGACAACTACAGGTTTAGCACAAAATGAAGCGTAAGCTGAGCGATAGCTCAGCGTCTGTACCGGAGGCTCCTTCGGAGGCTCCTTCGGAGCGGCGCCGGTTGGTGGAGCTTTCCCGCACGCGATTTCCTTGGATGCCGGTCGCGGTGCTGAAGGCGGCGCCGCTCGAGGAACTGCGTTTTCTTCTCGAGTCGTCGCATCAGGTGACGCACACGTTTTCGCGCGGTTCGGTAGACGGGCAATAGTGCAACTCGCGGTCGAAGTACACGTGCGACCACGGCTTTCCCCACTTGCTCATCGGTCCCGGCGGCTTGAACGCGCTCCTGGATTTACGTTCCGGCCGCAAGCGCACGGCGCAGCGCGGCGCACCCCACCTATTGACGTCGATGGCGTACCGGCGCACGGGCTGAGCCTTGGCAAGCGGTGGCAGCACCGGGGGCAAACGCAAGCGAAGCGCCGGTGGCAAGCTGTTCGCGGGCCGGCCTTCCAAGCTGACAGCTTCGTGCGGCGCGTGCTGCGCGTGCAGGCGGCGAACGTTGCGCAAGGTCAAGTATCCTTTTGGTAGCCACGAGACGCCGCGCCATAGCAAAGGCTGGTCACACATGGATGTGAGCTTCACGCAGGTGCAGCTCGTCCTGCTCAGCTTGTCGCTGCACCACCAGCACCTCCTGCGTTTGCTGAAGCCAACCGCCAACGGTGTGCTTTGCTGCACCACTGCTGCGCTGCTTCTCGAGTTTGAGACAATCGTGCGCGGCATGTGCGCAAAAAGAAACTTGAGTGTACAGCAATTTATTATAGGACACATTGTCACACATGTGCTGCCGAGCGCGCTGTTGCCGGCGCCGCACTCTAAGCGCGAAAAGCGCAATGGTTCGGCAATCGCGGTGATCTTGCTGCTGCTTTGGTGGTTGCCACGTGCGGGCAAGTGGCCAGAAGACGTGTACGTGCCGCTGCCGCAACACGCGTGGTGGCTGTCAACAGCCGCGTACTTTTTTGGCGCTTTTAAAATAAGTCAACCAAAGGTCGTCACCGGACTTTAAATCTTTCGTGTTCATCGCCTTGACACATGGACGACCTAATCCATTGCCACAAGGGCACGGCATCGGCAGAATTACTTCAAAATCGCGAAGCGGTTCGTCATGATTTGCTATATTTCTCAAATGGCAGTTCAAATCCAAGAAATCTTTGAGTGATAGCTCGCTCGCCGCGTGCAACTGCTTCAACGTCGTGCCTCGCTTAACTTTAACTGTCTTGTAAAATACGCCCTCGTTCTTCGATCCAGCTCGTCGTTTATGCCGAGATTTCCCTTCATAATCATGCGTTCGAACTAACCTCATGTTGCTTTTATCTGCGGCTGCATACGGCAGCGGTGCTGTCTCGTCCGTAAAATTCGGTGCTAGAGGTCCCGCGTCGTTGATCATCGCAGCCAATCCTCTCCGTTTTGGAGATTTCGCGTCCACAAACATTTTCTTGCGCTTCTTGACATTTTCTTGCCATGGACCGCAGCGACAAACGTCAGCACAGTAAGACGTGTCTTTGGGCTCTGGTCCAAGTTCGCCTTCATACTGCAATACCAGTTTCCCTTTCGCAATGTTTTCCGTCGCCACGAGGCCGTACCCCATTTCATTGTAATAGGTCCACGCCACGCCCTTCGGCATTTTCATTTCCTTCTGCCACTTTGGCATGCCCTCGCCCAAGTGATACTTTACGCTCTTCAAATAGTCAAGCTCTTCATAAAACCAAAAAAGCCACTTGAATTTGAATGCATGCTTGCTTGTGCTTGAACAAAGCGCCGGTTGATTTGAGCTGGTTAGCACCAAAAATAAAGTGTCGCCAACCACAGCTGCCGCATGCGTGCCCATCAAGTACTTTAACGTAACCTTCGGCTTTTCGTTGTTGTCGCGGCGGTGCAATAACTTCGCCAGCAGCGCAAGCTGCGTCGCGTGCAGCAGCAGCGCATCAATCAGTACCTGTGGATAACCACGCGAGCACGCCGGAACGTCACTACAGCGAAACAAATGCTTTTCAGCGTTTTTGCGCACGTCCTCAAGGCACACGCTCACCTTCATAACCGCGCCTTTCGCTTTTTCCAAAAACTCTCTGCATTCAGTCCGCGACAGCTCCTCAAAAATGTCCAAAATATGTCTAAAATCTGGGTACGTTTGTGCGCACTCAAACTCCAAGCCTTCGAGCAATTTAATATTGTCACCGTTCGCGTCAGCTTGTGCGCAACATAACGGCGCGCCTATCAACTTTTGAGTCGCATAATCTTGCTCTGGCACGCTTTCGAGTCTCTGGTACAGATACATCATCCGTGGGTCATTCCTCTGTTCTTTGCAAGCATGCACAAGCGTTCGCAAACGTGTCGCAAATTCTTTACCTTCCAAGTCTTTCACATCTTCAATCGCTTTTTTGGCGCGCTGCAAATTTTTCCGCGCGAACTCGTTCGTCGGTTCATCTTGCAACGCCAAAGCTAGCACCTCTTTCGCCCGCCACAGATGTCCAAGAGACAAGAAAATGTTGCCGCAGTGCACTCTATCTTCTGTTGTGCAATCTTCTGCGCGCAAAGCTCGCATCGCATAATGAGCCGACAAGCCTGGTGCTGCATTGGTACGTAAATATCCATCAGCAATCAAAACGTTTTCCTGCGCGTCGGTCATCTTCGCGTTCACCGCCATCAGTGCTTTGTTTGAAAAGTGAGTCGGCACTGACGTGCACGATCCCGTGCAAAATTTGCATGAGTACCTAGGTAATACACGTACTGTTTAGTACCTAGGTAATACACGTACTGTTTAGTTACTACGCATGTGCCTAGGTTAAGTTACTATAGTCAGGTACTCATGCAAATTTTGCACGAGTACCTACGCCTAGCACACACCTCACTTTTTTTGAATTCACTACGATGGGGAGGATTAACGCTTTCTTCGGCGCGACCGACGGCGATGACCTGTATACGCGGTTGGACGCACAGGAGCGTACCGTGCCGGTGCATTTGTATGCAGACGACTCGGTCGACAAGATTGCGCAGCAGTGGCGCGCTTACCGGTACGAGGGCTGGCAAGTGTCGAGCTTTTGCGCTCGGATTGGTCCACAGGTGTTTGCGACGATACGCCAGTGCGTGCATGAGCAAAACTGCGCGCTTGCAGCGTGGCTGGTTGTGCTCGCCGCCGACAAGAATGCCGTTCAAGGCTACGTGTGCTTCATGTTTTCGCCACAGCAGGTCGCGCGCGCGTTCTGTTTTGGCAACGCCGCGCAGGAAGTGGCCAGAAAGCTCGTGCCTGACCAGAAGTTGGTGCAGAAAAACTTGACGTTCACCACGTTTGAGGACGCGAAGAAAAGCATTGAGGCGCCGGTCTCGCCGCGTACGGCGCAGCTGCAGCCGCGCAAGACAAATACTCCGCCGCCACCGAAGCTGAAACTTGTCGACATCGCTGCTTCGGCCAAGGAGCTTAAGGTTAAGCGCTGCCAAGCGCCGCGCAGCGACGTCAAGCGACGCCGCCTTTTGGTTTTAGAGCGTACTTGAGTAGAGCCTGCGCGCGTTGCTGTATGCACGCCGCGGTTTTGTTCTTGTCGGCGCTCGGCGCTTTGCACGACTGCTGCGTTGAGCAGTCCTACGCGGACGCGCAGAGCGACACGTGTAACAACGCGTCTCAAGCTTGCGTAGGCGGCATGTGCATGAACAACTGCACCACGAGCGATGATTGTGTGACTGCACCTTCTAGATCAACATTTTCTGGTACACCAATATGTCTTAATAATTACTGCGCGTTTGCTGTGACTACCGACAACGCTGGTCGCGAAATCATTGACGCTGTTCAAAACTCAAAGTACTGCGTGCGCCCGAAAGCTCCTGACGGCGACTTTGCATGTTGCACCAGCAACAGCGACTGTAAAGAGGGTGCAACGTGCGAAGCCGGAGGACAGTGCATCATGGACAACTTGGCTTGTGACGGGTCGGACACTTGCCCAGAGGGTTCGACGTGCTTGTTGCACGACGACAAGAGCATATGCCGACGCATAGGTAACGAGCGCTGCTTGTCCGCAGCTAGCAGCGCGCGACCTGCAGCAGCTCTTCTCGCAGTATGCCTTGCTCTTGCGCGTTCATAATTTCGCAGCAAACCTGATTTGGATTTGCTAGTGGCTTGTCGAAGCGCCTGCGAACCAGCTGAGGCTTCTTTTCCGCCGTGCACTCCCACACGCCAGGGTCCGTGCCAGCGGGCGCCGTGCCCCACACGGCGTCGCTCCCGCGTGCGCGCAGCTTGCCTTTGACGTCGCACTTCAGGTCAATCGTGTGCATCGCTTTCCACTTGTAATCTTGGTCGGCGCCGTGCACCATGACTCCGTCGGCATCGCTCGCTTCCTGCGGCAGGCGGTCGCGCAAAAACTCTTTGTGCTCAACCCTCAGCGGCCAGAGGCGCGGTGCTGGCTCGGCGCGCAGCCGCTCGAGCCGCTCGCTCAGCGGCAGGCCTGCAACTCTTTCGCCCGACAGCTCGGCCGCGTCAAACGCGACGAAGCGCCGAGAGCAGGGCATGTACTCTCCAAACAAAATGCACGGGCGGCACGCGTAGCACACCAAGCGGTAAGTTTCGCAACTGCGGTCCAGCCGGAGCCACGCTTCTGGTACTTCGTAGTGCGAGTTGCGCGTCACGAGCGTTGCCTGCAAACCGTCAAGCTTAGCTGACAACATGGCCCCGCGAAGCGAAGCGAGCGCCTCCCGCGTGAGCGACACCGGGGGTGGTCGCAAAGGCTTCACCTTGAAGGGCAGCGCGTCGCGCAGAAGTGGCAGCGTCGGTCCAAGGACAGCCTTGCGCTTGTGCTGCACAGCGTACATGGCGCAAGTAAACCTGACGCACATTCGCAAAACTTCGTCAAAGTCTGCACGCAAATCGCGCCCGATGTACTCGAGCTCGATGGTCATTTGTGGCGCGCACCCGTCCGTTTCGCACAAGGTAACGTCGAGCCGAAAGGGCGTTCCGCTCTGAGTTGTTGACCACCGACGGCGAACGCGGCGGCGCGAAAATTGATCGACGCAGTACGGCGCAGGGCATGGTTGTTCAGAGCTCAGCGCCAGGCGCGCGAACCGCATGTCCGCCACGCTAAGGCAGCGCTTTCGTTCCCAGTACACCGTTCGGCTGCCTTTGTGGTGCACGCAGCGCCGGTCGTCGGCGTCGCGGAACCCGACGCCTGATACGGC
>Ga0310343_10000268_pt1 | contig 24578 bp, 22 predicted proteins | sample HC15DNA2025_MG_FD_203519 | JGI IMG/M metagenome (GOLD analysis project Ga0310343, IMG submission 203519) | Marine microbial communities from station ALOHA, North Pacific Subtropical Gyre - HC15-DNA-20-25_MG | ecosystem: Environmental > Aquatic > Marine > Oceanic | place: Pacific Ocean: North...
GTGGGTGGGAGGAAATGTCGCGGTGTGCGTATCAGGTGAGGTTGATCTCTAGAGACGGCTAGTTCCGCTTCAGATCAGTGACCGCTCCCCCGCTGGCTTCCACCAACTTGTGTGGATCGATGCCGAAAACGTCGTGCCACGTACCAGCAGCAGCCCAAACCTCGTCATATTTCAGAAGATCAGGGTCAATAAAGACTCGTAGTGGACTTGCGTGCCCGAAAGGAGGAACACCACCTATTGGAAACCCAGTTGCAGACCTCACCACATCTGCATCAACGCGCTGGCACATGACTCCGCCAGCCGCCTCGGCCAACTTCGTTTCATCGAGCTGATTAGCACCACTCACGTACGCAAGAACGATCTCCCCATCGACCCCAAAAATAAGGCTCTTCACAATCTGACCAAGCGCAACCCCGATTGCATCCGCAGCCTCCTGAGCCGTCCTCGTGCCGTCTGGGAACGTCCGAGGAGAGACCTCAAGGCCGAGTGCTGCTGCCGCATCAACTACCCGTTGCACATTGGCGTGCACGCCTGTCACCCTCCCACTTGTTTGAGCTGTGAAATTGACGCCGCCAGCGCATGATCAAGTTCGGTAATCGCTCCGTCAGCTGAGTGGGTGCAACACTCGATCACGACGGTATTCCACGAAATAGAAATTTCCGGATGATGATCATGCTCATTAGCCACTTCGGCCACCGCGTTTACAAACGCCATGGCCTCATCAAAATCAGCGAACACAAATGTCGAAGAAAGCTTGCCGTTGACTTCACTGAACATGTGCAAAACCTAGTCGAGATTGCAATTCTGTACAGTCCCGGATTAGACCAACGACGACCCCGTATGACAGCGTATGTGATCAAGTCACTCGCTTAAAGGAGTATCGATGAGCACCGCCCTCTCACCCCAAGAAGCAGAAGAGTTTGCGAGCCAAGTTCGCAGTTTTCTGGAATCAAATACTTCCTCCGGTAAGGGCCGCGACCTGAGTGCCGCCCGAGAGTTCCAGGGGCGTCTCGCAGAAGCCGGCTTTGCTGGAATTCCGTTTCCAAAGGAGTACGGCGGTGCTGGACTCACGCTCGAACACGAGCGCATTTTCCGACAGGTTGCTCAGGGGTTCCCGATGATGACCGGCGAGCTCGTAATTAGCCATGGCATGTGCCTGCCCGTGCTAAATGAATTTGGCACCGATGAGCAGAAGCGCAAGTTCATGCCCGACAACATCTCAGCGAAGACGGTTTGGTGCCAGATGTTCTCCGAACCCGGCGCTGGCAGCGACGTGGCAAGCCTTCAAACTAAGGCCGAACGAGATGGCGACGAGTGGATCCTCAATGGTCAAAAGGTCTGGACCACCCTCGCTCATGTCTCTGACTACGGAGTCATCATCGCTCGAACCGACCCTGACCAGCCGAAGCACGCAGGTATTTCGATGTTCATCATCGATCTGAAGAGCCCCGGTGTCGAAATTCGCCCGATCAATCAGATCGACGGCGGCAATCACTTCAACGAAGTCTTCTTCACCGACGTACGCATTCCTGCCGATAACTTGCTTGGCGAGTACAACAACGGTTGGCGTCAGGCAACTGCCATGCTCATGTATGAGCGAGTCGCAATTGGCTCTCTCAATGCTGGAAAGATCACTCAGCCGATGTACGACGTGCTTGCGAAGTGGGCAACTCGCAACGGCTCAATCAGCGACCCGGTTGTTCGCGACGAACTCATGCAGATCTACTGCATGGAGTCAACAAAATCGATGGTGGCGATGCGCAACCGAGCCGAAATGAAGGCCGGTAAGGCTCCTGGGCCTGGCGGCTCCCTCGGCAAGCTCTACGGCTCGATCATCGCAAAACGTTTCCGGGAGATCGCCCAAAATATTGCTGGCCCCGCCACTGCGGCTTGGGAAGGCGAAGGCAGTGACGAAGAAGCTCTTGCCGTCAACATGATCGGCTCGCTGTCATCGGGCATTGCAGGAGGCACCGACGAAATTCAGCGCAATATCATTGGTGACCGCGTTCTCGGACTGCCACGCGATATTTCCGTCGATACCGGGGTCGCTTTCAAAGAGCTCAAAGTCGGCACTCAGCGCAGCTAAACCAAGGGCTGGTCAACCTTCGGTGTGATCGCTGGTGTTCTCTGCCGGTCCCCCTAAATAGAACACGAATACTCCGGCGAGCGACATGCCTGCGGCAACGAGATACGCAGTCTCGTAACCACCCGCAACGTCATGAAGCCACCCGAGTAGCCACGGTCCTCCGGCGACGCCAACGACGCTAAAGAACTGTGTTCGGCCAAACAGTTTTGGGTACTCCCTCACTCCAAAGCGCTCGGCAATGAGAAGTGGTTGCAACATCAAAATGTTGCCCACCGTCGCTCCAAAGAAAAGGATGAACGCAAAGAACACCCAGGTGTTGTACGACAGTGCGAGTCCGGCAAGCGCGATCATCTGAAAAAATGAGAGCACTGTAATCACTCTCCCCAACGCAAATCTGGGGAACACCTTCCCACCGACGAGTCGGGCGATAATCGACGTCACCGCAAGCGCCAACGTTGCGAACGCAGCAGTCGTCGCCGTCGTACGTTCTTCAGCGAGTTTCACCAACTGCTGAATTCCGCCCACCTGAGAGCCCAACGACAAGATGTAGCCAATGGTGACTGCGAGGAAAAATCTGCTTCGCATGGCAACGGCAAAGGGAGTTCCCGACAACACCATCGCCGATGCGCCTGGCGCAACCGGTTCACCGTCAGGAAGAAACCCAGAATCAGCCGGATCGCTCTTTAGAAGGAACCAGCCGGGCAGGACCGTGCCAACGAAAAAGACCAGTGCGAGCCACGGCGCAGCACCCTGCAACGTCTGTTCGTCGACAAACCATTTCGCCGCAGGGGTAATGAGCACACCGCCCACCGAAAGACCCGTTGACGCCACTGAAATTGCCATCGCTCGCCGACGATGAAACCACCTCGTCACGACAGTCGTGACCGTCACAAGACCTGCGGCTGCGAACCCGACCCCGTACAGGCAGTAGACGACATATAACTGCCAGACCGCAGTGATCTCACCGAGAGCAAGCAGAGACCCTGCGCCAATAATGCCACCGCCGAGTACTGCAAGACGCGCATCACGGTGGGCAATAAATCGGGCGACCCACAACCCAGTGACGCCGGCAACAACGAAGAAGACGGTGGTACCAAACGACAGCGACGCGATATCCCAACCTCGCTCTTTGCTCAGCGCATTCAGATAGACAGCGAGACCATAAAACCCGAGCCCAGCTGACGTAGTGAGTACGAGAAAGCCACCAGCGACAACTCGCATTCCAGGAAATTTTGCGTGGGGAGTTGCAACAGCTTCAGAAGAAGTTTCAGGCACAGACGAACCGTACCCACCTTCGGCGAGTAACTTGCGGTTGTGGGTCGGTGTGCGCCAACTTATTCGAATATTCAGAGGCGGTCATGAGTCAGATCAGCCCCTGCACCAAGGTGTGCCGGCTGGATAGCGGCATGTGCGTCGGATGCTTCCGAACCAGTTCAGAAATTTCGATGTGGTCAGCACTGAGCGATGACACCGCCCGAAAAATCATTGCTGAACTGCCGAGCCGGCGGCATCCGCCAGTGTCACATCTTGAAGAGATCGTCGAGTGACGACGGAGCAGATTCTTCTGCTGCTTCGTCATCGTCGCCCGTGAATGCTGCATACCCGTCACGCTCAAGAATGTCAGCCAGTTCCGCGCCACCGCTCGTCACGATTTGACCTTTTACCAAAATGTGAATGTGGTCGGGCCTCAGCTCGTTCAACAACCTGCTGTAGTGGGTAATTGCGAGCACTCCAAGAGGGTTAGCGGCATCATTTGAGAGCTCTTCGACCCTTCGGGAACAGTCTCTCAACGCGTCGATATCGAGCCCCGAATCGAGTTCGTCGAGAATCGCAAACCTTGGTTGTAAAACTGCGAGCTGCAGTGTCTCATTTCGCTTCTTCTCGCCTCCTGAAAAGTCGACATTAAGCGGGCGGTCGAGAAAACGATGCTCGAACCCAATTCGGTCGGCTTCGGCCTTCATCAGGTCAGAAAGCCCCGCTGAATCACGGCCACGATGCTGCAATGCCTCACTCAACGCGTCGACAAGCGAGACACCTGGAACTTCCGTCGGGTACTGCATGATGAGGTGCACTCCCGCCGCAGCGCGCTCCCAGGTCGACAGGGAAAGAATGTCAGTGCCGTCGAGGGTGATGCTTCCTGCGGTCACGGTGTAGCCAGGCCGACCCATAATTACCGCCGACAACGTGCTCTTACCGGCGCCGTTTGGCCCCATCACCGCATGAACTTCACCTGATTCAAGACGGAGGTCGACCCCGCGCAGAATTTCGTTTCCAGCCACTTCTGCACGCAACCCCGAAATCTCAAGGACGCTCATGATGAGAGCTCCACACTCACGTTGCCGTCAACAATCGACACCTGGTGAACCCGCACGGGAACTGTTGCTGGGAGGGTGTCTGGTTCACCGCTCATCAAACTGAACGCACTTCCGTGCTTCGGGCATTCAAGCGTGCATGCATCGGGCCAGACGTCCCCTTCTGACAGCGACACATTGGCATGGCTGCAAACATCATCAATTGCGTGCACATTGTCACCGATTCGCACCACAGCAACCGCAACACCATCGATCACGTGGCGCGCCGCAGCGCCGTCAACAAGGTCATCAAACTTGCAAACCGTCGTCATGACGTCACTCCAATCGACAACTTCCTCGCAACGCGCTCCCGCACTTCATCAACAATGTCGCCATCGGGGAGGCGGTTCAACACTTCGTCGAAGAACCCGAGGACAACGAGGCGCTCCGCCACCTCTGGCGGCACTCCACGACTTTCGAGGTAGTAGCGGTGTTCCTCATCGATCGGGCCAACCGTTGATGCGTGGCTGCAACGAACATCGTTATTCCTGATGTCAAGATTGGGTACGCTTTCCGCCCACGCTCCCTCGCTCAACGTCAAATTACGGTTCGTCTGATTTGCAGAGGTGCCCTTCGCTGCTTCTTCAATTGCGATCATTCCGGTGTACACGCTCCGTGCCCGGTCTTGAACTGCACCTTTAAATAACAGATCGCTCGATGTGTGCTCAGCAACATGATTTTGAATGACACGGAAGTCATGCATCTGGTCTCCACCTGCGAAATACAGGGCGACCTGCTCGATCTCTGAGCCCGTTTCTTTTGACGTCGCTTCGGTTCGAACCCTCGTGTAGTGGCCTCCGAGCGTGATTGTTGAAAGGTGAACTGATGAATCACGGCCTGCGGCAACGAGTTGATGGCCAATCTGCCACGAAGACTCATTAACGTCATTGACCGCCAAATATGTAACCGACGAGCCCGGCCCTGCGTCAACTGCGAGCACCGGCACTACGAGTGAGGCAGCGTCGTCTGCCGATCTGAAGCGTTCGATCACCGTGCACGACGCATGGGCACCGAGTCGAAGCACTGTACGAGGAAAGACTGCGCTGCCGGAGTCCGCGCGATGCTCGATCACGATCGGTTCGGAGACTGCGGTATTTGCGGGGACGGTAATGTCCACCGTTCGCTGATGGCTGGCGTTGTATTCGGCGAAGACGTCGGGGGCTACGATCGTCTCATCAGCCTCAGCGTCAAGGATGATAAAGGTCTCATCACCCGTCACTTCACGGAAACCGGGCTGAATCTCGAACGCAGTGAGGTCCAAATCGGCGATGCGGCTATAGCGCCAGATTTCAGCGTCGGCAGTTGGGAGTTCTAGGTCTGCCAGTGCAAGCACGGGTTAAATTCTACTATCGAGATAGTGCTAATTCACTCGGTGCTTAGGAATCACCGCGACGTCTGAATATGCGTCGAAGTCGGCCGCCACGCTCACTGCGCTCGCGCTCTTCGGCAAGTTCTTGCATCACCGATGGGGCGACATCATTCAAAATGTCTTCAGCCGCATCGAGAAGAGCCTCAACACTTCCGTCGTCAAGTCCTTCCGGCTCAGGAGGTGTTTCGGAAACAACAAGCGAGCCATGCGTCCATGCCGCGTCGGCGAGCCGACGCTCATATTTCGGGCAATCATCAGGGCAACGCCACGGAGCGTTGGGCGCAAGGTCGAGGTTGCACTTGCGAACCGTGTCACCACTTGGATACGACCGCGATTCGAAGTGCTTGCACTCTGTCCGCATTGGCATGATTACACCCTAGATGGCTGCAAAGAGTCGCTCGTCGAATTATCCGACGGAGCCTTCCATCTGGAGCTCAATGAGGCGGCTCCACTCGACCGCATACTCCATGGGAAGCGTGCGAGTGATTGGCTCAATGAAGCCGTTGACCACCATCGACACCGCTTGCTCTTCAGAGAGCCCGCGGCTCATTAAATAGAAAATCTGCTCATCTGCGATCTTTGACACCGTCGCCTCGTGACCGATCTCGGCATCCCGTTCGCCCATCTCCATGTAGGGATACGTCTTCGACACTGAGTCCTCGTCGAGAATGAGCGCATCGCATTGCACATGGCTCTTGCAGCCATACGCACCTTCGTCGACTTTCACCAAACCTCGATACGTAGTGATTCCGCCGTCTTTTGAAATCGACTTAGAGACAATCTTTGAAGTGGTGTTTGGAGCAGCGTGCACCATCTTCGCTCCCGCATCTTGATGCTGACCATCGCCGGCGTAGGCGACCGACAAGACTTCACCCGTTGCGCCTTCGCCAACCAAATACACCGCCGGGTACTTCATAGTGAGCTTCGAGCCAATGTTGCCGTCGATCCACTCCATGTGGCCATGGGCCTCAACACGAGCACGCTTGGTCACCAAGTTGTACACGTTTGGCGACCAGTTCTGAATCGTCGTGTACGTCACTCGCGCATGGGGCTTCACCACAATTTCGACAACCGCAGAGTGCAGTGAGTCGCTTGTGTAGACCGGAGCGGAGCAACCTTCGATGTAGTGCACTTGAGCGCCCTCGTCAGCAATGATGAGCGTGCGCTCGAATTGGCCGGCATTCTCAGAATTGATGCGGAAATACGCCTGCAGAGGCATTTCGCACTCGACGCCGGGCGGAACGTAAATAAATGACCCACCCGACCACACGGCCGAGTTCAGCGCTGCGAACTTGTTGTCACCGGGAGGAATGACCGAGCCGAAATACTTCTTAACAAGATCTGGGTACTCCCGCATCGCAGTATCCATGTCGCAAAAGAGAATTCCCTGAGCCTCAAGGTCTTCGCGGTTCTTGTGGTAGACAACCTCAGACTCGTACTGAGCGGTGACCCCTGCGAGATACTTGCGCTCTGCTTCGGGAATGCCGAGTTTTTCGTAAGTGCGCATCATTTCTTCTGGGAGTTCATCCCATTCGTCAACTTGTTCGCCCGCCGGCTTCAAGTAGTAGTAGATGTCTTGAAAATCGATGTCTGGCATGTTCTGCGCGAACCACTCAGCCATTGGTTTGCGGTCGAACAGCGATAATGAACGCAGACGGAAATCGGTCATCCACCTCGGTTCACCCTTCCACCACGAGATCTGTTCAACGACGCCCTGGTTCAAGCCCTTCACCGGGTCGAAGGCGTATTCGACTTCGTCGTTCCATCCAAGTTCGTACTTGGAAAGGTCGAGATCAAATGCAGTCATTCGCTAACTCCGTTACATTGAGGGGCTATACGGGGTATTTAACACTATGGACATAGTAACAATCCCGATGAGTGCTCCGCATGCCCACCTTCCAGATTTTCGCTGTCAACTACGGCACAGCGCGCTAGGGGCGATAACCCCATGACGGCTCGGCCGGTTTCATTGTTCGACGAGCGAGTTGCACCCACTCGCACAGCATGGCTCTAGTGTCTCGTGGATCGATGATCTGTTCGATCTCGTAGAACTCGGCCGACCGATGCGGTGACCGAACACTGTTGAGCCGTTCAGCGATTTCCGCCTTCAGCGCCTCGGGGTCGTCACTTGCCTCAATCTCGGCTTTGTATGCGACTTCGAGGCCTCCCTCAAGAGGTAGCGACCCCCAGTCTCCCGAGGGCCACGCCAACCGGAACGATTCACTCCCGGGCTTTCGGTTTGCTGCCCCGGCAACCCCAAAAGCCTTCCGTACGACAACTGTGCAATATGGCATCTCTGACTCTCGGAGAGCCACCAGCACCTCGGTGCCATACCGAATGGTCGCGCTCTCTTCCGATTCCTTACCGATAAGAAAGCCAGGGCAGTCCTCGAGGTGAATCATCGGCAATTTAAACATCGATGCGAGATCGATGAGTCGGGTGAGTTTCCTGCACGAATCTGCAGTCCAGCCCCCGCCGTACATCATCGGGTTCTCCGCATAGATTGCAACTGCCACGCCATCGAGACGAGCAAGCCCCCCGATAATCGACGTACCCCAGTCTTTACCAATCTCAAAGAAACTGCCCTCATCAACGAGCGTCGTCATGATGCGTTTCATGTCGTAGCTTTGTCGAGGATTTCGTGGCACCACATCGACGAGCCACTCATCGCGTCGAGCAGGGTCATCGCCCCAATCTTCAAGCGGCGGAAGTTCGTCTACGGAGGTCGGCAGATACGACAGAAACTGCAGCGCTTTTTCAAATGCCTCCGCCTCGGTGTCGACCGCATCATCAATGGCCCCATTACGAGTGTGAATGTCAGCGTGACCAAGTTCGTACTTCGAGACCGCTCCCAGACCAGCCTGTTCGACGAGTGCCGGTCCGGCGATCATCATCTGCGAGGTATCTCGAACCATGACCGAATAATGCGACGCGGTTGCGCGAGCGGCTCCGAGACCTGCCACCGAGCCGAGCACGAGGGAGACTGATGGGGCGATATTGAGGTGATCGCACACCGTGTGCCAGCCGGGAAGCAACGGAATATAAGTGCGCCCTGCCTGTTCGATCGTCTTCACCGATCCTCCACCCGACATCCCGTCGAGTAGGCGAACATGAGGGAGTCGCATTTCGGCCGCGATCGTCTCGGATGCCTCGCGCTTCGCCGAAATTGATGCATCGTTCGAGCCGCCACGAACTGTGAAGTCATCGCCTGACACCACTGCCGGCCGGCCGTCAAGATTCGCAATGCCGAACACAAAGTTCGACGGCATGAACTCGATGAGATTCCCCTCATCGTCATAGGTCGCCACCCCTGCGGCTTTACCCATTTCCCAAAAACTGCCCTCGTCCACTACCTGGTCAATCCGTTCACGAATCGTGAGTTTCCCAAAGTGGTGCTGCCTCTCAACCTTGTCGGCACCTCCAAGTTGTTCGGCAAGGTGTTCGCGCCGGTGGAGTTCTTCTAATTCGGGTTCCCACGTCACACCAATGACGGTACTCAGGGGGCCCGTCACGGCTAGAGCCGCAGGATTGCCTAACGGAGTTGAAGGCCTGAGAGACCTCCCTCATCTCGCCACCGGGCAAGCAGATCAAAAAACTTGATTGGACCCGCGCCGTACATCCCCGCGGCGAATCCGGTTCCATCGGTCACATGACCCTCGTTGTTGTAATAGCCCGGAGTGCACTCCTCGTAGAACTTCCTTGCTCTCACCGCCGTGCGCTCAATCTCAGCGAGCCACTCCTGCTCCGAATGCGGGGTTGCTTCAATGACTGACGCACCTCTTGCGCGCGACTCGGAAACAACATGCGCGAAATGGGTAGCCTGCTCAGCAAGAGCATGCGGAATATTTACCGTGGTTGCGGTCTGAACAAATCCGATGAACGCCATATTCGGAAAACCGTGAGCGTGCATTCCATGGAACGTGCGAACCCCGTCCGCCCAATGCTCCGACAGCGTTTCACCGTTTCTGCCAGTGACATCAAATCCGGCGCGTCGCGTGTACGAGGTGCCGTACTCGAACCCTGTCGAGAACACGATGCAATCAACTTCATGTTCAACTCCGTTTACGACAACACCGTTTGGTGTGATTCGTTCAACCCCCTGACCATCGGTGTCAACAAGGGTGACGTTTGACGAGTTGAACGCTGGCAGGTAGCTGTCATGAAAGCACGGCCGCTTACAGAACTGCCGATACCACGGCTGAAGCGCCGCAGCAGTTGAGGGGTCAACCACCGTGGTTTGCACCCGATTTCGGACGCCGTTCATTTTCCGATAGTCAAGGAGCTCCATCATCTCCTCTTTCTCTCTCGGATCAAGCCGGCGACCAAGGCGCCGAGATGCATCTTTTGCTGCGATACCGGTGAGTCCTCTAAAAATCTCGGTCCACCCATCGCCAACAAGATCTTCTGGCTCGTCATAACCCGACACGAGCGCAGTGAAGTTCTCCATATATCTCTTCTGCCACCCAGGCTCTAATGACTCAAACCAATCGGTATCCGTCGGAGCATTGTCCCGAACATCTACTGAAGATGGTGTTCGCTGAAACACGAACAGTTCCTTTGCGGAGTCAGCCAGATGCGGGACGCACTGCACTGCTGTTGCACCAGTGCCGATGATTGCGACACGTTTATCGGAGAGGCCGATGAGACCTCCGTACGTGTCGCCTCCTGTGTAGTCATAGTCCCATCGACTGGTGTGGAACATGTGACCTTCAAAGGAGGTGATCCCAGCGATTCCAGGCAGTTTTGGACGGTTGAGCGGGCCGGTTGCAAGCACGACGATGTTTGCCGTCATCTCATCATTTCGATCGGTGAACACGGTCCAACGAGATTCGCTGTCGTCCCACTCCATCGAGGTCACACCGGTTTGAAAACACGCGTCGTCGTAAAGGTCGTAGTGGCGAGCGATACGGCGAGAATGCTCCATGATCTCCGGAGCGAACGAATACTTGTGTTGAGGCATTGCGCCGAGTTCTTCTAACAGCGGCAGGTAGATATACGACTGTACGTCACAGGCAGCGCCCGGGTATCGATTCCAATACCAGGTACCCCCGACATCGCCGGCAGCGTCGATTAGCCGAATCCGCTTAACTCCTATCTCTCTTAGGCGTGCGGCAGCGAGAAGGCCACCGAAACCTCCGCCAACGATGACGACATCAACATGATCGGTCAGCGGCTCACGTTCAAACGACGCATCGGCCCATGGATCATCTCCGAATGAGGCGAATCGATCAGTTATCTCTACGTACTGCTCATTGCCGTCCGGTCGAATGCGCTTATCGCGCTCGTGAAGATACTTTGCATGCAGTTCCGCTGGGTCGAAATCGATATCGCCAAGAAGGTCTCGTGCCGTTGCCGCCATGACTCAACCCTATGACTGACACGTAACAGACGAAGAACCGCAGTCAGTCCCTTGCCAAAGAGGCAGAAGCGTTCGGCTGATTCGTCACTGATATACGCACGAGCATCCCACTGCGTGACACCATCTCCGGGTGTCATTTTCAATTCTTTCGCCCTCAAGCAACGCTGAAGACTGGGTTCGGACTCATCTTGGAGAGCTTTGCGAGCCATTCGGTGACTGGACCGCAAGTGAACGATTTCGTGGCGGGCGAACAGCGGCACTTTCAGCCCTCGATTCGTTCAAGGTACGCGGGTACGCGGCCACAAGAAATGAAGTACTGCCCATCTCGTCTCGCGGAGCGTCGCAGCTTTCTCCGTATATACGACACGGCCTCCTCACTCTCGGAGAGGCCTGGGAACACGTCAGCACTGCCCCTGACCACGACCGCGACAAATTCAGAGACGAACTGTTATGGCAGGAATACACGCGACACATGTACTCCCGAATCGGAACGCACCTCGCTGACTCGCTCCGATACCAGCCGCCAGAGCGGCCCAACGCACAAGGCTGGGGCGAACGGAACACCATGGCATGTCTCGACTTCGCGCTGACCGAGTTGGAAACTGATGGATGGGTGCCAAATCAAATGCGTATGTGGCTAGCCTCACACTGGACGGTGAGAAAAAGAGCCCACTGGCAAGCGGGTGAACGCGAGATGTACCGCCAGTTGCTCGATGGGTCGTATGCAAACCGGGCCGGCTGGCAATGGACAATCGGGTCAGCTACCGGACGGCCATACGGATTCTCGAGATGGCAGGTAACTAAACGTGCGCCGGCGCTTTGCGACGAATGCCCATCTCGCCACTCGTGTCCAATTGAACAATGGCCTGACGAACCTCAACTCGACGAGGGGACTCATCGCGTCGAGCTTCGAAAAGGTCAGAACCCACCTCATGAACCTCTCTTGCCGATCATCGATGCATTACGGAGTCCCGAGGCGGTCTGGATCACAGCCGAATCGCTTGGAGACAGCGACCCGGCTCTGACCGCTCACCCCGACCTTCCTGCGCTCTTCATCTTCGACACCCCGCTGCTGCGCAAACTAAGTCTTCACCCTCGCCGCCTCACCTTTCTCAGTGAGTGCCTTGCCGACCTTGCCCTTCGGCGTGAAGTGCATGTTGGCATTGGCGACCCCGTCGAATTATTGCGATCAATAAATGTCGCCGTGACCGCAGCGCCCGTACCCGGATTTCGCTCTCGCTCCGTTCAGATTTCTCCCGCAGCCGTCTACCCGTGGCCATGGCTCGCACCCATCTCGGATGCACCGCTGTCATCGTTCAGCGCGTGGCGACGAGCTCTGCCATCCTCGCTGGCAACGGCCTCGTTACGTCGTCAGCAACGGCAGAAGCGCCGCCGGTAGGAATGTATGACAGGCGTTGATCGTCAACAAGGCGAGCACCCACGTTGACGTAACAGCATTTCGGCTCAGTAGTTGCCCCAACCCGGGTGCAACGCGTTCTGGAGAGGCTCGTCGCACATACCGTTCACCTTTATACCGAAGTCGTTGACCGCTCCGAGTGACTGCTGTCGGGCAATGAGCGCTCACTGCGTGGCTAGACCGAAGAAGCCGTCAACCTCCTCGGGTTCAAAGTAAAGGCCGCCAGGCCACCAACTAAAGATGTAACAGTGCTTCGCAGCACTCGGAGCTGAAATTTTATGACCAAAGAGCAGCACACCAGACGACAGCAGCGGGGACTATTTTCCCCTTTCCACTGTCGGAGCCCCAAGGCCGACCACTGCTCACCACACGGCTGCAAGTCCAAGATTAAGGACAAACCTCCTGCAGGAGCACTAGCATCGAAATCTGCTCCTCGACTGTCAACTAAGAGACCGCTTTGACGAAAGTGTTGAATCGGCTCAATCCCTCTGATTCACCGTGATTATTTCGCTCATCGTCCTCCACTTCCTGCTCGGAGCAGGAATCGTCGCCGCTGGCGACCGACTCGGACGTCGCGGCTTCGCGCTCGGAACTCTTGGCCCCGCCGCAACCGCCATCTGGCTGTCCTCAAACCTGGGCACCATCGTCAACGGCGGCGAGGGAGGCGCAATCGCTCAACGCATTGATTGGGCCCCAACTCTCGGACTCACATTTGACCTTCGCGTCGACGCGTTCGCCGCTGTCATGCTCGCCCTTATCTCTGTCATCGGGGTTGCTGTCTGCGTGTATGCCGTTGCCTACTTCGGGCCAGACAAACCAGGCCTCGGACGCCTCAGTGGCCTTCTCGTGATGTTCTCGGGCGCAATGACCGGCATCGTCGTCAGCGACCATTTGCTCGCCCTCTTCGTCTTTTGGGAGCTCACCTCCGTCACGTCATACCTACTGATCGGCAATGACGACACCAACCCTCGGGCTCGCGACGCAGCAACGTCCGCCATCTTGATCACCGGCGCTGGTGGACTCGCAATGCTCGCCGGCCTGGTCGTACTCGGACAGTCAGCGGGCACCTATCGATTCAGCGAACTCGCCTCGGCGTTCGCCTCCACCGACGTTTCCCTCGTTGGCTTCGGTGCAATCGTTCTAATACTCCTCGGCGCCTTCACCAAGTCGGCACAGTGGCCTTTCTCAAGTTGGCTTCCAGGAGCGATGGTTGCCCCAACACCGATCAGCACCTACCTTCACGCGGCCACGATGGTGAAAGCCGGAGTGTTCCTCGTTGCACGACTCGCACCCGTCACCTACAGCGTCGACGGCTGGCGACCCACCGTCTTCATCTTTGGTGCAACGACCATGGTGTTTGGCGGCTGGCGAGCGCTACGCCAAGTCGATCTCAAAGTACTCTTGGCGTACGGAACGGTGAGTCAACTCGGGTTCATGATGATGCTTGCGGGTGCTGGCACCTACTCGCTCACCCAGGCCCTTATCGTCGTGCTACTCGCCCACGGAGCGTTTAAAGCCGCTCTCTTCATGGTCGTTGGCGTGGTCGACCATCAGCTTCATACCCGAGACATCCGACGCATCGTTGGCGTCGACCGTCGATGGTGGCCGATCTATCTCACTGCGATTCTCGGTGCAACCTCAATGGCGGGCCTGCCTCCATTGCTCGGATTCATCGCAAAAGAGAAAGCTCTCCTCTACACCGCCAGAGGAGCATTCACAGGTAGCTCGCTCGTGACCGCGGCAATTGTTGGCGGTTCAGTGCTCACATTTGCTTACTCGGCCCGGTTCGTTATTGGTTTGCTCGGACGCAGGGCAGAGCACGAAAGCGCCGATGCTGAACACCCGATGGTCACGGTCTCCGAGCAAAATCCGCCGACACGGCTGTTCGCAACTCCGGGATGTCTGCTTGCCATCTTCTCCCTCATCGCCGGTCTCGCTCCGGTGCTTGTCGATGACGTTGTTCATGCCGCCACTCTTGCGCTGCACCCGGAAAGCCATCCGTCGCCGGTCAAATTGTGGGCGGGTTTCAACATTGCGTTCTGGCTGTCGGTCGTCGTCATTGCATCAGGCGCGGTGCTCGTCGCTGCACGGAACACGATTGAGAAATTCCAGGACGCTTTTCATCGCCCGATCTCGATGCTTCCGACTGCTGACCGCTCGTTCTGGGCTCTCGTCACCGGCGCTCTCAAGAATGCGAAACGCATTACTCGTGTCGTTCAAAACGGATCACTGCCGGTATACCTCGCTGTCATTCTGGTGGTCGCTGCGATCGCACCAACGATCGTTGCGCTTCGTGCAATAACCGGATTCGATGCCGCTAACGGGCCTGAGATCTTCATTGATTCCTGGGTGAACCTAGTCGTTTATGCAGTCATCGTGAGCGCAGCGCTCGCTGCTGCTTCATTCCGTCGTCGAATCGCTGCGATCCTCATGCTGGGTGCTGTCGGATACGCGATGGCCGGCTTCTACGTTCTTCGCGGCGCTCCAGATCTCGCTCTCACTCAATTCGCCATCGAAACGTTGGGAACGGTGCTGTTCGTTCTCGTGATGCGAGCCTTACCACCTTATTTCCGAGCTGAAAAGACGGCGGTTGCCACCCCAATTCGAATTGCGATTGCGGGCGCAGTCGGTCTTGGTGTTTTCGTTTTTGCACTCGCGTCAACAGGTGCCCGAGATCAGGTGCAGTCGGAGTCAATCTCGGTTGAAATGATTGAACGGTCGGTTCCTGACGGAAAGGGCTCAAACGTCGTCAACGTCATTTTGGTTGACTTCCGTGGCCTCGACACGCTTGGCGAAATCACTGTGCTAGTAGTTGCTGCTCTTGGGGTTGTTGCACTTACTCGAGCCGTACGTCGCGGGCCTGCAACTCCGAACAGAATGCCCGAGTCAGCGATTGTCAATGCATCTACTCGGCTGCTCTTTTCTTCGATCTTGATTCTGTCGTTGTACTTCCTTTTCGCCGGCCACAACCAGCCCGGCGGCGGCTTTGTGGGTGGTCTCGCTGGCGCCGCAGGACTCAGCCTTCTCTACGTCGCTGGTGGGCGCCAACGCCTCTCTGAGTTACTTCCAATTCGGCCGTGGATAGTCCTCGGCGGAGGGCTTGCGCTCTCCGTCGGCACTGCCATCACGCCCGTGCTCCTCGGGGGCGAAGTGCTCGAACACGTCTTGTGGTCGTTCGAGCTTCCCCTGCTCGGAAAAGTGAAGACCACGTCTGCATTGCCGTTTGACATCGGGGTCTATTTCGTTGTGATCGGACTTGTCCTCATGGCCTACGAGGCCTTCGGTGACGACCCTGACGACGTCACTGAACGCCTTGCTGCAGGAGGTGCATCATGAGTCTCGCACTCGCAGCCGTCACCGGAATCTTGTTCGCTGCAGGTACCTGGCTGCTGTTGCAACGGCGCCTCACCCGAATCATTATCGGCATCGGCCTACTCGGTCACGGAGCCAACCTTCTCCTCGTTACCTCGGGTGGACGAGCCGGCAACCCCCCGGTCATCGACGGATCAGCTGGAAGCCCCGCAGAATATTCAGACCCCCTTCCACAGGCACTTGCCCTCACGGCAATCGTCATCACCTTCGGTGTGACCGCATTTCTCTTGGCACTCGGCTATCGCAGTTGGCAAATCAGCCGCGACGACAAGGTTGAAGACGACCTTGAAGATCGCATGGTTGCCCGTCGCAACGAGCTCGACGGCCCTGAGGGACCAGTTGATGACGGCGACCCTGATACCAATGAGTTTGAGGCGGAGGGGGACCCGCAACGATGAGTACTCCGCTTCTCGCCATTCCGGTTGTTGTCCCGATTTTCGGGGCCGCCCTGTCGATACTCGTTGGTATCCGGCGCGAACTGCAACGCCTCGTCACCATCGCTGCTCTGTCAGTCTCGGTGGTCGTCTCCATCATCCTGCTCATTCGCGTTGATGAGCACGGCCACCTTGTTGCGAATTCTGGCGGGTGGTCGGCACCCCTAGGCATCGCTCTCGTCGTTGACCGCTTTGCTGCAATCATGCTTGTGGTCTCGACCGTCGTGTTGCTCATCGTTGCGATCTACGCAATCGGTCAAGCGGGAGAAGAACGAGAACGAGTGTCGTTTCACCCGCTCTATCTCGTGCTCGCATCTGGGGTGTCAGCCAGTTTTGTGACCGGTGACCTCTTCAACCTCTTCGTTGCGTTCGAGATGATGCTCGCCGCCTCATATGTTCTGATCACCCTCGGCGGACGACCCGATCAAGTACACGCAGGCATGACCTACGTCGTCATTTCTTTAGTTGCTTCAACCCTGTTCATCACATCGCTAGCCCTGCTGTACGCAGCAACAGGGACGGTCAATATGGCCGATCTCGCAGACCGGCTTGCTGACATCGATCCCGCTCTTCGTCATGGGTTCTCGATCATGCTGCTTATCGTCTTCGGCATTAAGGCGGGGCTTTTTCCTCTCTTCTTTTGGCTGCCAGATAGCTACCCCACAGCCCCCGGACCAGTCACCGCAATCTTTGCGGGCCTCCTCACCAAAGTCGGTGTGTACGCAATTATCCGAACTCAAACCTTGATGTTCCCTCCTGGCGAAGGCGGCGCGAACTGGGGCGACGATGTTCTTCTGTGGGTCGCAGCGGCAACGATGATCGTCGGCGTCATCGGGGCAATTGCACAAGACGACATGAAGCGAATTCTCGCGTTCCACATCATCTCGCAGATCGGTTACATGATCATGGGGCTCGGACTGTTCACCGTCGTCGGCGTTGCCGCAGCGGTGTTCTACGTGATTCACCACATCGTCGTGAAGACCGCCCTCTTCCTCGTCGCCGGTCTCGTCGATCACCGAGCAGGCTCGTCACGCCTCAGTTCTGTTGGCGGATTGGTTCGCAGCGCTCCGGTAATTGCAGCGCTGTTCGCAGTTCCCGCTCTCAGCCTGGCTGGGTTGCCGCCGTTCTCAGGTTTCCTTGCAAAATTCGCCCTCGTCGATGCGGGCCTCAGCCAAGGTTCTTCCGCCATCGTTGCCGTCGCTCTGGCCGTCGGGCTCTTCACGCTGTTCTCGATGACGAAGATTTGGACTGGGGCATTCTGGGGAGGCGCCGAAACCGAACCCGAACGTGATCCTCAAACCTCTGACCGATTCGGTGGACCGCCACTGATGGTGCTCACAACGCTTTCGCTTGTCGCAATATCGATCAGTTTTTCGATCTGGGCCGGACCAATTCACGAACTATCACAGCGTGCAGCAGAAGACCTACTCAACCCCGCTCGCTACATCAGGGCCGTGCTCGGGGAGGCTGCGCCATGAGACGGGTCACCCTCAGTGCTGTCGTGTGGCTGACGTCCTTGTGGATCATGTTGTGGAATGACCTTTCGATGGCGAACCTCGCCTCTGGCCTCGTTGTTTCGGTCGTGCTCTTGGCAGCCAATCGGCTTCCCTTCGCTGCCGGTGCTACCGCCGGGAACGACGACCGGTTGCGAATTTCACCGCTCCATTTTGCGTACTTCGTCGTCTACGTCGTGGTGCAACTCATTCGGTCAAATCTGTCCTTGGCTCGCAAAATCCTCACCCGAACCAACATGGTGAATGCCGGAGTCATTGCTGTTCCGATGCGCACCTGCGGTGAGATGACAATGCTCGTGATGTCGAACGTCATCACCCTCACTCCTGGAACGATCACGATCGAGGCGAAAGGGTCTCCCGCAGTGCTGTACGTCAACGTGCTTCACCTCGACGATGCCGAACGAGTACGAAACGAATTGCACCAACTCGAGTCGGTATGCGTGCGGGCCTTCGGTTCCCGCTCGGCACGCTCTCAACTTCGTGAGGCACGCCTACCATGACCGCATTCGCTGCTCTTGCATTCGTCCTCCTCGCCGGAGGGTCGGTGTGCTTTCTCACGCGACTCTTTCGCGGGCCGTCAATCGCCGATCGTGTCATTGCTCTCGACGGCCTTTTGGTGACCGTCATCTGCGGCATCATGATCGAAGTCACCCGAGAGCAGTCGATCACATCACTCGACACAGTGTTGATCGTTGCGTTAGCTGCATTTATTGGAACAAGTGTGCTTGCCCGATACGCAGAACGCCGCTCTGAGGAAGGTGGCGGGGACTGATGGACGTTATCGCTGGACTCTTCATGGTGTTAGGAGCTGCGCTCGTATTGATCGCTGGCATTGGTGTTGCTCGTTCGTGGAGCATCTACGCCCGAATGCACTCGGTCGCAATTGCACCGACCCTCGGCGTCACCTCAGTGGCCGTTGGGCTCGCTCTCAGTATCCGGTCGACTACCGGATATGTGACGGCGTTCCTTGTCGTCATCCTTCTGTTGGTCACGGGCCCAGTCGGGTCACACCTCTTGACCCGCGCGGTGTATCGACAGATGCAATCAGCACTCGACAGCGTCGATGAACTTGCCCGTGACGAGTCGTCTAACTCATAGGCAGTAAGCACGCGCTCAGGACGAATCAAGAGCACATGTTGACCATGTCAAGCACCGGCTGCACCCGAGCAACCTCATGGCTTCGGATCAGACCGGCCCGGGCCTGCACAGCCAGCACCGCCATCGCCGTTTCGGCCACCCGAGCCTCGTCACGGAAGAGGTAAACCGACGACGCCATGGTCACGCACGTTGGCCAACCCAACGACCTGAAACGGAACGACTGCACCAAGTTGTCGGTCTGATAACGGACCCGCTCGGGGCCATCGGGCAGGTTCAAGGCAAACCCGAAGCCAGGGTCAATCCAGAGGCGCTCCACGCCTGCGCCACAAACCAGGTCAAGACGCTCACTAAAAAAGTCGATCTGCTGGTCGATCATTCGATCGGCAGTGGGCACATCATCTCCTGAACGAGCAGTGGTGCCCGGGGTGTAGCACAGAATGAGGCCAGCCTCATGAGCTGCGATCGACTCGTACAAGCCAACGTCATCAATTCGACCAGTGAGATTGATCACTGCCGCACCCGCCTCAAGGGCAGCAACCGCAACTTCGGTGTGGTACGTCTCGACCGACACCATGATCTTGTCATCAACCAGTGCCCGAACTACTGGCAACAGAGAGTCAATTTGTCGAGCAATGTCAACCACGTCGGCATTCGCGCCTGTCGACTCAGCTCCGATATCTACCATTGCCGCACCCTCAATGGTCATGCGACGCGCCCGATATATCGCAGCATCAAGATCGTGGACGATGCTCTCGCGGTAAGAGGAATCGCGTGACAGGTTCATGACCCCAAGTTGATTCGGCGCGTCATCGAATGTTCGACTTTGGCGAGGGAAATGAAGTGTCCGGACTTCTGAGGTGATGTCATTTTGGTAGGTGGACCACAATTCATTGAGCTGATTAGCGGTAATCATGTGGTCGTCCTCAGATTCTGTCGTTCAATGGGAATTGCAAGTTCACTCGATTTCACAGTGAAGCCGCGAATCAACTTCGTCGCTGTTCCGATGCCACTGTTGCGCTACCAAAGTTAGGTCGCCCTCAGTTGAAGCGACTTCGTCCAACAAGCTAGCCATGCTACGACCTATCAAGGGATGCTTGACGTCGGCTGCGATGTCGCACACGGGGACGAGTACAAACCGACGTTCATGTTGTCTTGGATGCGGGACCCGCAGTTCAGCCGTGTCGCTCACGGTGTCGCCATGAACAAGAAGGTCAAGGTCAAGGGTGCGTGGGCCCCAGCGTATGCGTCGAACCCGATTCCGTTCTGCTTCGATACGGTGCAGTTCGGAAAGTAAGCCCGCAGCATCTCGTGTTGTCTCAACTCGAAGAGCGGCATTAAGGAACGGCCCCTGCTGCTCGGGTCCGCCAACTGGTGCAGTCTCGTAGAGACTCGAGACATCAGTCACGTGAACGCCATGCAGCGCATCGATTGCGGCGATACCTGCTCGAAGATGCGCAAGTCGATCTCCGAGATTTGAGCCAATGGCGATAAGGCAGTCGACAGGAGAAATCAAGAGTGAGGGTCCATAAGAACTAGAGAGGATTTTGAGGTGTGAGGTGCGGAACTCATTCTCAAATTGTTCACTGACCGCGATGCTTTCCAAACACTTTTCAGATCCTAGTGCTCAGTCATCGCAGCGGGTTATTGAAGTCAGGAGTGATAAGCGATTCGTCCACTACCACAGAGCCGAGATGCCGCTCTTCACCATCTTTTTCCACGCTCAATCTTTGAAGAAATGACCTTTCAGTCTTCTGTCATAACAAAAACCGCAAAGCCGTCGTCCTTCGTGGTAGGCCTCCGCTCAAACAGAAGCAGAACTTCCGACTTCGCAGGAACTACCACTCCAGGTGGTACGACAGCATTGAGTTCTTCAAGAAATAAATTTGAGATGTCAACGGCCAGATCAAGGCCATTTTCGATTTCGGCGGAAATAACTCGACCGTCTGTGTCATAAGAGAGCTGTCCGATTCGAACAGTTACCTCCGAGGGCTGTGCATCCGGGAGGACCGACTGGGCACCGAGATACATTCGCCGTTTTGGCACTAAGTAATCGCGAACGATGAGGTCCTGCGCCATTTCCATCGTTTGCCAATTCCCGTATGCCCCCCACAACATTCGATCCTCCGACGCATCCTCTTTCATATCTGACAGCAACTCTTCTAATCGTTGCTCCAGATAGCCATCTGCGAGGAAGATTTCTGAAAGTTCACGAGTCCGACGGTCGACCATGGACCTAAACGGCTCGTTGGTGAGAAAGATCTCGGCAAGGCGATTTTCTTTTGGATATTCGAGATATGGAAATGCCTTGATCTCATCACATTTGGAATTGCATGGCGATTGGTAAAACCGACCAAAAGTGAGGTCAAAGTCCATTGGCACGAGCCTCCACTTGGCATCGGCAGGATCAAACGCAATGAAGTAATTCTTATGCTGCCACTCACTGTGCTGAACGATTCGCATCGTTGCTAGTGACTCAACGACTTGAGGGACATCCACGTTCTTGTAGGCCCACGACACAACCTCATTGTCAGATAGCGAACTCAATGTCGAAATTAAATTTCTCAGAAGAACGTCACCATCATCAATCCAATCTTTGGTTATTCGCTCATAGTGCCGACCGAATTTTGAATCGGAGTACAGCAAGTCTTTTGGTTTGAGTTTGCTTACAAGTTCAGCCTTCCAAACGTAAACCTCTGAGCTGAATCCCATGAAGTCCCGCCACTCCTGGTCAAGGGATTCGCCGTACATGAATAAGCCCAGAAAATCGTTATTCCGTTCAACTCGCATTGGAAAGACCTCTTGGCTAAATCCTCCAGAGAGAGCCTGAAGGTCAGCAACCAAGGCCTCTCTCGAAAAGGATTTATCTGTTGCAGCCGGAAGCAAGTCAAACTGGTCCACTGAATTTCGAAAAAGGCCGCCCCCATCAGTTTCGTAACCGTAAGGAAGCATGATTTTCCATTTCTTTTTTTTGTTATAACGGGCCTGATTTCCTTTAATTCGCATTTTTGCGTTGTCGAACACGGTTCCACCTAAAGAGACAACTACCTGATATCCCTCATCCCCATCCAAGTCTCGGTCATCTTTAGCTTCAGCCCAAATTTCATCGGGCATGAACAGTCTTAATATCGGTAAACCAGTGGCTGCCGAAGGAGGACTTTGCACAACAGTTCCGCCATACCGCATTCCATCTCCGACAATCGGCCAAGTGCCTTCAACCCCCTCGGAGGATTTTCCGATAAGACGAAATCGCACCAAAGATCCCTCTTCCTGTGGAGGAATTGACGCCGTCACTAGCCCATCGTTTATCGAGGCCTCCGCCTCGATCTCAGTGCCAAAGTCGACGACGTAGACAAGTCGGACCGAGACAAAATCTCCTGCGAGGCCAGTAATTCTTATTGGTTCTGAGCTTCCGGGGGACTCCGTGTAGCGGACCTCCTTGAAAATTGGAATTAAAGGCATTTCTGAATCATCATTCGGCACACCTGGGGATGGGACGCCTGCAAACCAATTACCTGGTTCTTCGCCGGAAACTTCGAGATTCCTTCGATGGAGCGATGCCCCATGCCCATCAGCTAACGCCGGCCAGTTGCCGCTGTCCAGGTACGCAACTGTGTCGTGAACAGCGCCACTCGGGTCGACTACTCGCAGTCGCTCTCCTGATCGAGAAAGATCTCCCGAACCGAGCAAACCAACCGTTGCCTCGGCAGAACCCGGCTGCAACGTACGAGAGTTATCCCAGCAGAAACTGGTTCCCGTGATGCACCATCCATTGAGGTTGAGGGGTTCGAGCCCTACATTCACGACCTCGACAAAAGCTTTTTTGGGGTCGTCGTCAACCGAGTGATAGTGCACTTCTGAAATAGCAAGCTCTCTCTCCGGCTGCTCCAACTCCGACACAAAGAACTCACCTGGCGTTGGTCTGCCGGCTGCCCAAGCACCTACACCTCTTCTCATTGTCATCATTCGATGCAACGACGCTCCTCCGCCATCCGCCTGAGGGGGCCACGGGTCAGAATCGGCATATTCAACTACGTCGACGACTCGGTCGAGAGGATCTGTCAGGGTAAGGCGCTCACCACTGTTCGATAAGTTTCCGTCAAATTCAGATTGGTTCAAGACGTAGAAACTGCCGGGGTCCAAATTCGTTGCTTCAGAGATGCAGTGACTAATTCCGGAGATACACCAATGCTGCAAATTCACTGCCTCATCGCCATAATTTGCGATTTCAATGAACTCGTCATGGGGGTCCTCCGATGGAGAGTGATACATGATCTCGCTGAAACGTACTATCGGACCCTTCACAGAAACTTCAGGAAGCATTTCATTCGCCGAACTCGGAGGCGGCAGGCTTCCGACTTCGTATCTCGGCACCGAGATGTCATCTGCTGTTGAAGACGAGCAAGCACACAATGTAAGCAATATCGCGACCGTCTGACGCCGGGTTGCTCCACGAACCATCGAACAGCCAAACATTGCTGGGAGTGTAGGACCCAAACCACCCTGTGATTTACCTCACAGCAAAAACACTCTCAACCAGCGAACGCAAGTAGGGTGAGGGCCCAATATATGAACGAGCTAGACCTACCGGTCCTTCTGAGAGATCTTGCCCTCAACTTAGGCGCCCTCTTCATCGTGGTGTACGTCTCGTACTTCAGACGTCACCGCCGATGGGACCAAGTAGTCGGGTACACAGCATTCAATATCAGTTTGTTTACTGTGTCGGCTGCTTTAGGTTCGTCGGCTCCACTGAATATCGGCGTTGGATTCGGACTTTTTGCTGTTCTCTCGATCGTTCGCCTCCGATCTGCAGAATCAGGACAGATTGAAATCGGTTACACCATGATTGCTCTCGTGCTCGGACTAATGAGCGGCTTATCAGGGATGAAGTTTGAGGTGAAGGTGGTGTTCGCCATTCTCCTCAGCGCTTCAATGCTGGTCATTGACAATGGCCGTTGGCAACCAATCCGCAGAAGAGAACGATTGCGTGTTGAACTTGACTCAGTAATTACCGATGAGAACGATCTCAAATCTCATTTGGTTAGCATCCTCGGTGCAACGCCGGTGCATTTCGACGTCCGAGGCATTGACTTCGTTCGAGAGACCATGCGTATTGACGTAATTATCGAGCGCCGCCTCACACAAGATTAGTTTCGTGTTTGATGCTCAACCCCAAGTCACCGAGATCGACTTAGAGTCAGTCAATGTTGTTGCTCCTCTTCAGCGACGCTTCGACAGGAAATTTCTCCTCGATGAAAACAGTCTTGAGAGGCTCGTACCAAAGCTGCTGGAATATGAAGAGTTCGATTGGCGTCTATTGACAATTGAACAGGAGCGCGAGTTTTTCTACTCGACGACCTACTTCGACGACAATCTCTTGACCTATTGGGATCACCTGAAAGGAAAGCGCCTTCGTTTCAAAATTCGTTCGAGAGAGTATCCAAATAACGGCCCGGTGATGCTCGAGGTCAAAACAAAAACTGGGCGAGGAATGAGCGACAAACATCGACTCTTGAGGAATGGAAATTCTGGAATCCAGTCCACCGAATCAGAATGGATCGCAGATTGTTTGTCGTCCTCT
>Ga0310343_10000270_pt1 | contig 24341 bp, 28 predicted proteins | sample HC15DNA2025_MG_FD_203519 | JGI IMG/M metagenome (GOLD analysis project Ga0310343, IMG submission 203519) | Marine microbial communities from station ALOHA, North Pacific Subtropical Gyre - HC15-DNA-20-25_MG | ecosystem: Environmental > Aquatic > Marine > Oceanic | place: Pacific Ocean: North...
GATCGTGCTGGGTTCAAAGCTCCTGATAAGGTGATGCACTCTCATGTAGGTAATGTCAATGTAAAGATAGACTTATCTTGATGCTTCTCTGTATACCATACAAGCGTAGTTGTGTGTGGTGCTTGCTTAACTCACAACTACACAGATATATATGAATCTCTGTAGAAAGCTGACAACAGGTGGGGTGACCCCAAAAGTTGTGTGCTATGCTACAGGTAATGGTCTTGCCCTGACATTTTTTTCTAAAAAAGGAGTTTACACATGAGAGTAGGAGTGATGATGGCTGGTTTGCTTAAAAAGTTATTGCAAACAAAACAGAACGTAGATAGTCTTTCTGAAGAGGAGATAGTTGATGTCAACACCACTGTGGCAAAAGAAGGGGGGAAAGAACCCAAGCGGCGGTCTCAACGAGGCAGGAAGAAAGTCGTACGAAAGGGAGAACCCAGGCTCGAATCTAAAGTCACCAGTAAAAAGCGGAGACAATCCTCGAAGAGCTAGCTTCTTAGCTAGGATGGCTGGTGCGTCAGGTCCAGAGTATAAGGATGGCAAACCAACTCGTCTTCTTCTTTCACTAAGAGCGTGGGGTGCTGGCAGTAAGGCAGAAGCAAAGAAGATAGCAAATGCAATTAGTAAGCGTAACAAATCTAAGAGTTCAAAGAAAAACGTAGGGTGAAAATCCAGAACCAAAGGAGGGCAACATGCCACATAAAAAAGGACACAAAGTAACTGGGAAGTTAGGTCTTAGAAAAAGATTAGATCAGATGTTACATGGTGACAGAAAAAACAAACAGATGAGTAAACAGACAACTGTTCCTGATTCTCAAAAAAGAGGCATGAAGTCTACAGCGACTATGTCTGATGAACAGAAGAGAGCCTCGAGATCAAATGTTTTAAACAGACCGGAAAGTGTTAGTGATGCTCAGAAGACTGGAAGAGCAAGACCAGCTGATGCTGTTATGTCAGATGCTCAGAAGCGTCCAGCAAAAGCTAAGACAACTATGTCTGATGTTCAAAAGAAAGGACAAATCAGACGTAAGAACACAACGGCAATGTCTGATGAACAAAAGAAAACTCAAACTAAATCCGAGCCTAAAACATTCAAGGAAGCTTTTAGAAGAGCTAGACAAGAAGGCAAAGCTAAGTTTACTTATAAAGGTAAGTCTTATGCCGCCGTTACACAGGATGAAGTTAATAAAGCTTTTAAAGCTGGGAAGATAAAGAAGAAAACTCTTCGAGCTTACCTTAACATGAAGAAGAAAAAATAATGCCAGGAACACTTACACCAAAACAAAAGACACTTCCAAAATTTCTTCAAGATAAAATAATGAAGTCTAAGAAGAAGAAACGTACAGCGTTATACGATAGGGAGAAGAAGAATGGCAGTTAACGCGGCTGGTAACTATACACGACCAAGAATGCGTAAAGCCTTGTTCAATAAAATCAAAGCGGCGAATGTTCAAGGCACTGCCGCTGGCAAGTGGTCTGCTCGAAAGGCACAGTTGTTAGCAAAGCAGTATAAGGCAAAGGGTGGTGGTTATACCTAATGAAGAGGTCACAGAGAAGTCTTAAAGCTTGGGGAGAACAAGATTGGCAAACCAAAAGTGGCAAGAAGTCTTCAGAGACTGGGGAAAGGTATCTACCAAAGAAAGCAATACAAGCTCTATCATCAGAAGAGTACGCACGAACCACAGCAGAGAAAAGAAAAGCAAAGAAGAAAGGGAAACAATTTTCTTCTCAACCAAAGCAAATAGCAAAAAAGACAGCACTCTATAGGAGATTCGCATGAGCTTTATAAACAACCTCAAACCAGAAGAGCATAGGTATTTAAGACGCTTAGTAAAAGAAATACACTTTCAATACTTTGATGAGAAACATGGAGCTTCTTTCGTCACTAATAAAATGCTAGATAATGTTATCGAGAACATTGGACCTGAAGTTGCAGAAACTATGATAAGAACTGGTGTACACAAAGGAGATGTATAATGGCAAAAGAAGCTTTATATAAAAGAGAAAAGACAAAAGATATAGAACAAAAACTTGCTGGAGAGTTTGGCGATATGATGAAGATGAAGGGCGCACCTCCTATGTCAAAGGTCATACAGCTCTATAGAAAATATAGAAGTCAAGGTTCATCAGCATCAAAAGCAATGGAATTAATTAAAACGGATATTGGTGGCTTGTATCTACCTGATGCAAGAAGTTAGTTGATTGACAGACTTTAAGTACAAACCTGATGGGGATGTTCTCAAAGGGTTTATGAAAGATGATAGTTTTTTTCGTGGTATACGAGGTCCAGTTGGTTCTGGTAAATCTGTTGGTTGCTGTGTGGAAGTATTCCGAAGAGCATTAGAACAGAAACCAAATGATGATGGAGTTCGGAAATCTCGATGGGCTGTTATTCGAAATACCAATCCCCAGCTAAGAACTACAACAATAAAGACATGGTTAGACTGGTTTCCAGAATCAGACTGGGGTAACTTCAAGTGGTCGGTTCCTTATACTCACCACATAAAAGTAAATGATCTAGACCTAGAAGTAATTTTCTTAGCGTTAGATAGACCAGAAGATGTAAAAAAACTTCTGTCTCTCGAACTCACTGGTATATGGGTAAACGAAGCAAGAGAGATACCAAAAAGTATTATCGATGCATGTACTATGCGTGTTGGTAGATATCCAAGTATGAGAGAGGGTGGCGCTAGTTGGTCTGGTGTTATCTGTGATACGAACGCACCAGAAGAAGATCACTGGTGGGCTATTATGTCAGGTGAAGTTCCAATACCTGATCACATTCCTCGAGAACAAGCTACCATGTTAGTGAAGCCAGATAACTGGAGATTCTTTGTCCAGCCACCAGCAATGAAAGAAGTGCTTAATGATAAAAAAGAAGTTACTTCTTATTCTCTGAATAAAGATGCAGAAAACAAAAAAAATATTCTTGGAACATATTATCCTAATCTAATTAGAGGTAAGACCAAAAGCTGGATAGATGTTTATGTAATGAATAGACTCGGACTAATTCAGGAAGGCAAGCCAGTCTATCCTGACTTTGTGACTGAAACACATCTTGCTGGTGAAGAAATACCAGTTGCCGCTGGAATACCTTTGTATGTCGGTATTGACTTTGGACTAACTCCTTCTGCTGTCTTTGGTCAAAAGGTTCGAGGTCGATGGCTGGTGCAAGCTGAGATAGTTGCTATTGATATGGGTGTCGTACGATTTGCTGAGTTATTGCGACAAGAAATATCTACACGATTTAGTGGTCTTGATGTGTACATATATGGTGACCCAGCTGGTGACTTCCGAGCGCAAACAGATGAATCAACTCCATTTCAAATACTCAGAGGTGCTGGACTGAAAGCTGTGCCAGCTCCTAGTAATAGTGTAGACCTACGACTTGAAGCTGTTGCTTCTCAGCTAACTAAGATGTCTGAAGGATTACCAGCATTCTTGATTGATAGAAGATGTCAAACATTAGTAAAAGGTTTTCAAGGTGGCTATTGCTATAGACGTATGCAAGTGTCAGGAGAACGATATGATGATAAACCTGAGAAAAATATGTACTCTCATATCCATGATGCTTTGCAATATATGATGCTTGGTGCTGGTGAAGGACGCAGTTTGATAGCTGGTCAGAAGCCAGTCAAAGCGTTCAATGCGAGAAAAGGCTTTGATATTTTTAAAAGATCGCCTAATAATAGAAACAGATCCAGTTTTTGGAATAGACTATAAGGAGAATAGATATGTGCTTTGGTGGTGGTGGTAGCAGTAAACCTGAGAAAACAAGTCCAGTAGTTACGTCAGAACAAAAATCAAAAGAAGAAGAAGAAAAAAGAAGAACTATCGAGCGTAGGCAAGAAGAAAAAGAAAAGACGATAGCTCAAGAATCTCCAGTAAAAACATCTCTTACATACGAAACTGGTGCTAAACAAGGTCAAAGAGTTATGAGAGGTAGTAGAGGTCGTAGAGCATTATATACTTCTAATCGTGGTGGTGTTGGTTTCAGAAGCCCACTTAGTGGTGGGGGTATGTACGGCTAATGCATGGTGATGAAGAGCTTATAAATTCATTCTTAAAAAAGTATGAAAGAGCTAAATCAGTTAGACAGCGTTGGGAAAGTTTATTTGATGAGTGCTATGAATATGCTTTACCTATGCGTCAAACCTTCGCTACACAATCTATAGGTGAAAGAAGAGATGATAAAATCTTTGATGAGACTGCTGTCGTTGGAGTACAGGAGTTTGCGTCGCGATTACAAGCTGGTCTTGTTCCTAACTTTGCTCGTTGGGCTGACTTTACTGCTGGTAGTGAGGTGCCTAAAGACTCACGCGATTCCGTAAATAATGAACTTGAAGAAGTAACTGAGTATGTTTTTGAAGTTATACAGAACTCAAACTTTGGTCAGGAAGTCCATGAATCGTTTATGGATCTTGCACTTGGCACTGGTGTTCTTCATGTCGAGGAGGGCGATGCTATTAATCCTGTTAATTTTACAGCTCTGCCTCTTCCTCATGTTGTATTGGATGTTGGTCCTGACGATAGGATTGATCATGTATATCGAGAAAGGGATATTCGGTATTCTGATATAAAGATCTTATATCCAAAGGCAACTATCAATCCTCGTCTTGGAAGTCAGATGACATCTAATCCAGATGGTAGAACAAAAGTTCTTGAGATTATTTGTCGTGATTATTCTAAACCAAATGAAGATGCATTCTTTTGTATCATCTTTGATATTGCTACAAAGTGTCTATTGAAGTATGAAGAGTATAAAGGCACTGGTAGTAATCCATTTATATGTTTCCGCTGGAGTAAAGATCCAGGTGCGGTCTATGGTCGAGGTCCACTTATAAATGCATTGAGTGCAATCAAAACAACTAATCTTACAATAGAATTAATTTTAGAAAATGCACAGATGGCAATATCCGGTGTATATCAAATGGATGATGATGGTGTTATCAATCCTGATACAATCAATCTTGTGCCTGGAACTGTAATACCTAAAGCACCAAACTCTGCTGGGCTACAACCAGTTAAGGCGGCTGGATCATTTGATGTGGCAAATCTTATTCTTTCTGATATGCGATTGAATATTAAAAGAGCATTGTATAATGATATGCTTGGCAATCCAGATCGAACACCAGCTAGTGCAACAGAGATAGCAGAACGTATGGCAGATTTATCAAGACGCATTGGTTCTGCATTTGGTCGATTGCAAGCTGAGTTAGTACAGCCAGTTCTCCAGCGTGTTGTATACATATTAAAGAAGCAAGGACGTATCAATATACCAACAATCAATGGAAGGCAGATCAAAGTTCGTTCTGTTTCACCACTATCGCAAGCACAATCAAATCAAGATATTACTTCAATAAATAGATTCCTAGAACTCGTTGGAGTTAGGTTTGGACCTGAGTTGGTAAATGTCTTGATTAATTCAGAAGAGACAGCAGTATATCTAGCTAAAAAATTTGGTGTTCCAGATTATCTACTTAGAGATCTTGAAGAACGTAAAGCAATAGTAGAGATGGCACAGCAGATGCAACAACAACAAATGATGCAACCACAAAGGACAATGGATGAACAAGCCAACTAACATAAGCGGTCTTGATGGATTTCCTAGAGGAACAGAAGATGAACAGAATATATCTTTAAATTTTGTTTCTCTGTTTTCATCACCAGCTGGTAAAGAAGTATTAAAATATTTAAGAAGCGTAACAATAGAAGCAGTGCATGGATCTGCTGTAACTAATGATACTCTTCGACATGCAGAGGGTAGCCGATATATTGTTGGCTTAATTGAAAGACGTATTCAACATGGACATAAGGTGAAATCAAATGGCTGAAGAACAACAAACAGAAACGCAAGAAGAACAAACAATCGAGGTTCCACAAGAGTACGCTGATGCTCGACCTGAGTGGTTACCTGAAAAGTTTAACTCTCCTGAAGATCTAGCAAATAGCTACACTAATCTTGAATCTAAGATTGGACAGAAAGAAGAAGAGATACGCAATCAGATGATGGAGGAGATACAAGCTGAAGCATATTCCGAACGACCAGCAGAGGTTGGTGATTATGTTCTTCCTGATGTTATTGATGATGAGTTGGCACAAGATAATGAGTTATTGAACTGGTGGGCTGATCATGCTTTTGAAAACGGATTTAGTCAAGGTGAGTTTGAGGAAGGCATTATGATGTTTCACGAATCGATCAATGATGGCTATGATGCTGATGTTGAAATGGAAGAGCTTGGTGATCATGCTCAAGAAAGAGTAGAAGCTGTTGGTTTATTTGTTGAATCAAACTTTCCAGAAGAATTAAGACCAACCATTGACAATCTTTGTGCAACAGCCGATGGTATAAGAGTAATAGAACTTATGATGGAAGGATTAAAAGAAACATCTATCAGTGGGTCAGGCTCACCAACTGCTGTTCTTACTGATGATAAGCTCAAAGAGATGATGAACGATCCTCGATATTATAGTCCTAACCAACGCGACCCAGCCTTTGTCAAAATGGTTGATGAAGGATTTAAGAAGATGTATAACAGATGACCAAAAAAAAAGTAAAGAAACCGATAAAGTATTGACATATATCAAAAGAGGCAACCTTGAGTTCAGACCATGTGTTGTATCTGATATTGATATTATTGTCGATAATATGCGCCTTCCTGATATCCGAGAGTGTGCATTGGTTGGTGTGACTCCAATGATTGCACTCAATGTTCCTTTTGAAGAAGAGGGTGCAAGAGGCTTTACTATTACGCATAATAGAAAACCTATAGCTATGTGTGGTGTTACCTCTATGGATAAGTATATGCATACTGGTAAGATTTGGTTTCTTGGCACTGATGAGGTTGATGATATTTGGAAATCTTTCTACAAACACAGTAAATTGATTCTTAGTTTTCTTGCGATCGGTTATGATGTAGTGGAAAATTATGTGCCAGTTGACCATGAAAAAACAATCAGATGGCTCAAATGGATAGGTTTTCAGGTAGAAGATCAGCAATATTTTATACATGATCATGAGTTTGTGCGAGTTTTCTATTGCAATTTGAATAAATTTGAGTCTAATAATAGATTAAGTGAAAGACCCGTACTGCATTAGAGAAGCCCTATACGGATAACTTCGTTGAAAATAGCAAAGGACAATCGGAAGCGGAAACTGAAACTTAACTTATGAGGTGCTAATATGGCTAATACTATTGACACAGCCTTTATTAAGCAGTTCGAATCTGAAGTTCACCTTGCTTATCAGCGTATGGGTTCTAAGCTTAGAAACACTGTACGAATGGCAAACAATGTGACTGGTAACGTTGTACGTTTCCAGAAGATTGGAACTGGTAGTGCGAGTACCAAGTCCAGAAATGGTCTTGTGACTCCCATGGAATTAGCGCATACAACTGTTGAAGCGACAATGAGTGACTTCTATGCCGCAGAATACATCGACAAGTTGGATGAGCTAAAAACAAATATCAATGAGAGACAAGCAGTTGCGACTTCAGCGGCGGCGGCTCTTGGTCGTAAGACTGATGAGATTTTGTATACAGCAATGGATGCTGGTGCAAACTCAACTCAGATTCATGACACAAGTGGTGCTGTTGAAAAAGCAGACTTGTTGACATTGTTTGAAACCTTCGGTACTGCAAACATCCCTGAAGATGGTGGCAGATATCTTGCAATGCATCCAAAGGGTTTTGCAGATTTATTTAACATAAATGAGTTTGCATCATCTGACTTTGTGGGTGAGCAGAATCTACCATTTGCTGGTGGTATGACCATGAAACAATTTCTTGGTTTCCAAATTTTTTCAACTGCGGCTATCACAGCTGGAAAGAATATGGCATATCATACTACATCCGTAGGTCTTGGTATCAACTCTGATGTTCAGACAGAACTAAACTATGTTGCTGAACGAGCGTCACATCTTGCAACGTCTATGATGTCTATGGGTGCTACTGTCATTGATGACAATGGTATCTATGAAGTCTTAGACAATAACACATAGGAGATATTGACATGGCTTATAGTGCTAGTGGATTATCTCGATTAGCTGGTGCATCTAATCTTAACTTGTGGGCGTATACAACTACAGACGCTATTGCGGCTGTGAACTCCGCTGGTTATTTTAATGATGCCGCGAATATGCTAGCTGTTCGAGATGTTATTCTTGTTGCTGACACAAACACTCCTACGACTCACTTTGTGACTGTTTTGTCAAATACTGGAACTGTAGTAGATGTATCTGATGGTACAGCTATTGCTGAAACAGACGGCGACTAATGACTTCAACTGCGGCAGATAGTGCAATAGATATATCGAGTCGCGCTCTTATCTTGATAGGAGCTGAACCGATAACTTCTTTTACTGATGGTACAACAGAATCATTGGTAGCTGGAAGTCTCTATGAAGATATCTGCCGTAGTGCCTTATCAAATACTCGTTGGAGATTTGCCACTGATCAAGCTGTTCTTAACAGATTGACAGATGCTCCAACTGGTCGATATGATTTTGCATATCAACTACCAGCAGATACATTGCTGGTTCATGCTGTTACTGTAAATGATGGACAGATAAATTATCAGATATATGGTGATATGATATTTGCTGATACATCTACGCAAGATGAAGTCATTGCTGACTTTACATTTCGAGCAACAGAAGAAAACTTTCCTAGTTATTTTACCATTGCTCTTGAGTATTCTTTAGCTTCTGCATTTGCTACCTCGATTGCAAGAGATGGTCAATTAATGCAACTTATGACACAGATGGCAAATGCCGCAATGTTAAAAGCTAGAAACATAGATTCACAACAACAAACAACTAGGACAATACCACAAACTAGATTTAGTGCATTTAGGAGAAGCTGATGCAAAAAGCAAAAGTACCTCTCACTAACTTTCAGTTTGGCGAAGTGAGTCCTAGTCTTATTTCTAGAACAGATACAAAAGTATATAACAACTCAGCTCAAAAGATTGAGAACTTCTTTCTAAGAGCAGAGGGCGGTGTAATAAAAAGGGCTGGTCTTAAAAAGATATATGAGTTTGATACATCAATTGATACTGCAAAAGTCCAGCAACATAGGCTGGTGCCATTTATATTTTCTGATGATGAGAGATATATTGTTTCTCTGGAACACCAAAAGATAAGAGTATTTCAAATCGATACCAGCAACAATGTGACGTTAGCGGCAACTTTGACAGCAGACTCAAGTGGTGCGAATATTCCAATAACGAATCTAAATATGCATGAAGTTACTTATGCACAAGCTGGTGACGTAATGTTTATAGCACATCAAACATTTATGGTGCGTAAGCTAGTGCGTACTGGACTTACATCATTTCAAATGGAGACAAAAACATTTGATACACAATCTGCTGGTGCAAAGATATATCAACCATATTTTCAGTTTCAAGACTTAGGTGTTACTCTTGATCCTTCTGCCAGCTCTGGTAATGGTGTTACGCTTACAACAAGTGCCTCATATTGGGATACGACTGGTTCACAGTCAGGTGGTAACTATCCTGATTCAAAACATATTGGCATAACTATTAAGTATCACGATCAAGAAATCACTATAACATCTGTCCAGTCAGCAACCCAAGCAACTGGCAACTGTCTTGCAACTCTCAAGAAAAAATTAAAGGTTGATTCTTTTCGGACTGACAATGGCGTGGGAACAGTTACAGTTACATTAGTAAATCATGGATTTTCAGCTAGTGATGCATTTACCATTACTAACGCAAATACTGTTGGTGGGATTGCAAATACTAATTTGAACGGCGCAAGAACTGTATCAGAAGTAATAGATGACAATACATTTACATTTACTGCTGGTGCAAATGCGAACGATTCTGTAGCTGGTGGTGGTACTCCCTTCCTCGAAACACATGCGCCAGCTACGAATTGGTCAGAGCAATCTTACTCTGAGTTAAGAGGATATCCTGGAGCTGTGACATTCCATCAGAATAGATTATGGTATGCTGGTACTATTGCACAACCTGATGGTTTGTGGGCAAGTAAATCAAATGAGTTTTTTAACTTTGATATTGGTGATGCTAGCGATAATGACTCTATCGATATTCGTGCGGCGATCGGAGAAGTAAACACAATCAAACATCTGGTATCGAACAGAGACTTACAAGCTTTTACATCTACTGATGAATTTATTGTACCAGCTTTTGTCGAGAAGCCTACAACCCCTACAAATGCTACAATTAAAAGACAAACTCCTTTTGGGTCATCTTTTGTAAGACCTTATGTGTTTGATGGTGCTACTGTTTATGTTCAGAGTTCTGGTGAGATAGTGAGAGAGATGCTGTTTGATGATGGTCAGAATGCTTATACTGGACAACCGATATCAAGCCTTGCTTCTCATCTTATACAGAATCCTATACAAGCCAGCACTCTTGCTGGTGGTATTGATCGTGCTGAAAGTTATTACTTTTTAGTTGATGCTAATGGAACGCTTGGTGTATTTAATTCAAATAGAGGTGACCAGCGATATGGCTGGACACAGTTTACAAGTCAAGGTTCTTTCCATTCTGTTTGCACAGTTGATACAAGAGTGTATGCTGTAGTAAAGTTTGATAAAGGGGATGGTACAAATAAATATATTCTCTGTGAGTTTGATAGTTCTTTTAATACTGATATGGCTAAAACATATTCTGGTAGTAACGGAGTCTTCTCCGTCAGTGCTGATTTTGCTAACGGTGCAGTCCTCGATGTGGTCAGTGGGACTCATTATCTTGGTCAGTTTACTGTGGCTGGTGGCAACATCGATGTATCGGCTGTGGACAATTCTCTTTCATCAGCAGAGATAGGATTTAAGTTTGATGTAAAACTTATATCAAATCCTATAGATACAATGTCACAAACTGGTCCACTCACTGGTGAACCAAGAAGTATGAATAAAGTTATACTTGATTTATCGAATACACTTTCTGTATCTGTGAATAGTAATAATCTTATTATTCGTCAGGTTACTGATGATTTAAGTTTAGCTAGGCAAGCTGTTACTGGTAAAAAAGAATTTAGATTACTTGGGTTTTCAAAAGATCCTCAAGTAACAATCAGTCAATCAGCTCCATTATCATTACAAGTTAATTCAGTTATAGCAGAGGTTACGTTCTAATGTTTCAAGCTTTAGGTTTTATAGGATCAATATTAAGTGCAAGTGCAACGATTGCTCAAGGTCAAGAGATTAAAAGACAAAAAGAAGCAGAGGCGGCACAAATAGAACAGGAAAGATTCCAGCGTAAGATTCAGACTATGGAAGCACATAATGATATTCTTGATCAGCTTGAAGATGCAGAAGAAGCAAATGAATCTTTATTTGGTTTTATGAATCGAGATGATGACAGATCACTTTCTGCTTTCAAAGAATCGCAAAGAGATTTAGCAAGTAGTGATTTACGTCGTGTAGGATTTAAAGGTCTTGCTGAACGAGAGCAGTTAAGACTTAGAAAGCTAAGTGCATTGAGAGCTGGTGAGTCAGCTGTACGGACAGCTAATCTTCGAGCGGCTTCTACTGTGTTTAGTGGTGCAATGGATTATTATAAGAACAGTTAAATATGGTACAAAAATATAGAAGACAAATACAAAGTAGTGGGATCGGAGTTATTCGAGCTGACATGAGTGTTGCTAATGACTTAGGTCAAACTGCACAAGTATTTACAAATTTAAGTAATCAAGCATTTCAAATAGCTGGAAGGAAGGCTCAAGAAAAAGGTCGTGAGTTTATATCAAGCTTAGATGATGATGAGATCTTTGGTCTTGATGAAAATAATAAACCAGTAAATCTTGTTGATAATTTAGTAACAGCATTACCAGCTAAAGGTTATGGCATGACAAGTCAAGCTGTTATTAAAGATGAACTCAAAAGAAGATTTAGTTCTATTGTTAGTCAGAAGTTAGAACAGCAAGGTTCTAAATATAGTGCTTTATTCCCTAACAATCCTAAGAAGTTTGAAGAACAAATGGGTGAGTTTATAAACGAACTTGCCGCGCCGTATTCTGGTGAATACAAATCAATGATTGGTTCTCAGGGTTCAAAGTATGTATCAGGAGTTGCTTCTCGACTCCAAGTGCAGATGATCAATAATAGAATACGCGTTGGTAATCTACAGCTTGCTGAAGATTTCGAGAAACATAAACTTAATCTAAACTCCATAGCTTCTGGTAGCAGTGCTGATACAGTTCTTGAACTTATCAAAAGTCTAGATACTGATGAGCATCATCAAGGATTATTAAATAGAGCTACAGCTAGTAGAGAAGTAAGAGGTGGTATAAAAGTATCAGCGGAAAAACTAGATACAGATTTGAAAGCAGAGCTTGCTGTATCTCAAATCACAAGACAGCTAAAGAAACTTTATTCATCACCAAATACAGCAGATCAAATGAAAGCTCTAAGATTAAATGTTCAGATGACAAATAATCTTGATGTTGATCCTGATCCCTCATCTCCTCCAGATTCTATCGATAGAAAAATAGCACAGCTTGCAAAGATCGCGGCAGAGTCACCTTCTGGCGAAGTATTGTTTAGACAGCAAGCAAGCAATATATTTGTTGCACAGAATAGACTGAATACCTTTGAAGCTCAAACTCTAAGCAATGCAATTGATACTTCTGTTGATGCTCTGGATAAAGAGGCAGGTAGATTAAATACTGAACTTAACTCACTACTAAATCCGTTTTCTCCTCGCAGTAAAGCATATCAAGCTAGTCTCATATCAGCTTTACGAAATAATGATCCAGAAGCTTTTCTTGGAACTATTGCTGAGATGAATAATATTCTTACAGATGCAAATCAAAAACTAACAACAACAGTTGATGGAACAACAGTAACCTCAACAAGCAGAGTTCTGCAAGAAGGACGTTCTAACACGATACAAGGTCAGTTACAAAAACAAGCTGTTACTATTGCTAAAAAATTCATACTGGGAAAGTTTGGAACAACTGGTATGTATGAAAAAGATAAATTAGAAGGCATTAGAAATATGCTGGTAAATGATCAAGGTGCTGTTGCTCTTGCAAAAAAGTTAAAATTTACTCCAGATCAAATGCAAGTTCTTAATATGCTCCCAGCCATCAGAGGTAAAGCAGTTGGTCCAGCTGGACAAGAAACAGACTTTGCACCTGGAATGACAGATGCATTTAAAGTTGCTCTTAACACCGCAATCGACCAAGCAATAAATGTACAAGATGCTTTAGAAACTGAACAAGCAGAAGCAAACAAATGGCGCGCTGTAAATGAATCTTTAGAGCTTGGTCAACCTATTATGGGTGATCATCCAGATCTTGGAGGATATTTAGACAAAAAAATTATGGGTGATTTTCAGTTTAAAAGTAGAGAAGAATTACTAAGAGCAATAGTTTCAGATCAGTTTCTTCCAACAAAACCTTTATATAAAGCAATATCGGATATGATGTTAATAAATGGGAAAATACCAGATGCCATCAAAACTGTAACAGAAAGTATTCTCAATGGATCTATACCTCAAGGAGACTTTCGTGGTATTGAACAGTTCTGGAGATCATCAGAACAACCACATTTATTTCTAGATAAAGGTGCTGATGGTAAAATCAGCCTTCGAGCAGTAAAGCAATCACGGCTTATCGATCAGATGAATATAAAAGATCTTGATATGATTCGTGATATCTTGGCTACAGTTGAAATTGAAGGTGGTGATATTTTTCAAATTGCTAAACAACTTGCATCATTTAAAAACGATCCTGATGGTTATAGTCAAATGTTAAACGCAATGTTTCCAAATGTAGATCAAAACGATAGAGAGACTTCTTTATTCAAGGCAGTTGAGAAAATACCAGAAATAAAAAGTTCAGGTGGTAAAGGCAGTCCTTTTTATAAAAGAATAGTAAGAGCTTTACCTTACTATCTTTATAAAAATAGAAACAGACAAGGATTCACTGGAGAGCAAGATGATATAAATGCTTGGGCTAAACAGTTGTTTACAAATCTATATCCTCCTACAGAAGATTATGTGATCGATGTGTTTGGAGTTGGAATGACTCTTGGTTCTTCTGAGTATAGATCGATGTTTGCTCTTGGTAGATTATTACCAGATCCCAAAATGAAAGAACTATTTCTTGAGTTTGCAAATCAAAGAATTGGACAGTATGGTAACTTTTCTCTTACTGATGCTTCAGCAGATAGAGGCATGTTAGATGGAGAAGAACAAGGAGGAACAATATTTAGTTTCTTCTCTACTCCAAATGATCGAACAGCAAACATGCGAAAGGTATGGCTAGCACCAGATCACGCTTCATCTAACGCTCCATTTTTAGAGCTTGAGAATGGATTGCCAGCTGGAAGAGATATCTTCTTTACATTTGTTACTGGTGATCAGGGTGATGTAAAATATATGATCGGTGGACCTGATGATAATAAAGAGTTGATTAGAATATCAATGCGAGAGTTTTATCAGTATGCCGCAAGTGTTGGAGCTTTTGGGAATATGATAGAGCCATGAGACAGTTAGACGGAAGATTCTTTGCTGATGCACCCATTGTTCCTCTCAATACTAAGCAGTATGTTGATCCAACCCCTTCACCAACTTGGATGGAAACACTCAACGCAAATTTAGGATATCAGTACAAGCATTATGTAAACGCCTATCACATGGAAAAAAGATATGGTGATGTTGCTTTTGATGATTCTCTGGATGTAATGGCACAAATCAAAGGTACAAACTATGAGAGATATTATGGAGATCTCAAAGATGCAAAGAATCAAGATCACCTAGATGATTTGATTGCTCAGATAGATGCAATGCAAGAGCGTAGACAGATTCTTGCGAACTCAAGTATATGGTCGCAACTTACAACTGGTTTGTTTGATCCAGTAAATTTAATAGCTCTACCTTTTGGCGGCCCAGCTCTTGGCATTGGTAGATCTGCTTTACGAGTTGGTTTAGGTGTTGCAACTATTCAAGCTCCTCTCGAGGTTGGTCGTCAGGTCTTTGATCCGAGCGCAACATACGCTGAGTCTGGTTTGAATATGGGCGCGGCTTTCTTTGTTGGTGGTACTCTTGGTGGATTGATGGCGATACCTGGCAATGTCAAAGCGAACGCAATTATAAGAACCAATGAAGAAATAAATGAGATGGCAAAAGTAACCAATGCTGTACCAGCAGAACAAATGGCACAACTTGGTCAAAGAGATTCAAGACAGTTCCAACTCAATGCTGATAATGCAATACCAGTTGCAGATAAAACTGATCAACAGATACAAAGCTTATCCACTCCAAAAGGATTTATAGAATTTATAAAAAAAGAATCTGGAATACAAAATCTAAGAGGTATACTTACTCAAGCAAAAATCAAAAAAGCAAATGAATACTTTACTGGTGAAGCACAACTTAGAAAGCTTGAAGGATCTGATGGCAAAATAAAAAGCCAAAACAATCTTCTTGAAAATCTATTTACTAGTAGCTGGCTATATAAAGGTGTAACCAATCCATATAAAAGAGTATTGCAGTCTAAAGAATATTCACAAGATGCAAAAATGGCAATCATTAAGCTTATTGGTGATCATGGCACAGCTTTGCAAGCTAACCAGATGGGAGTCAAAACTCCACAAAGTGTTTACATTCAAGCATCATTATATGAACGTGAATGGGTAAAAGCTTATGATGATATACTTGCAATGTATGGTGAGTTCACTGGAAAAGGTAAGCCAGTTGAATCTAAGTTTGATTATTTTTTTAGAAGAAAAAAGTTTGATGAATGGTTAGAAGCTACTTGGGTAAAGAGTCAAACCAATGCCGCCGATCTTACTCCTCTTGAAACAAAGGTTGCTGATAGATGGAATAAGTTCTTTAGACAGTGGGATGAAAGACTAAAAGAAACTGGACATATACCTGATGAGGCTGGATTAGCAAGACGATTAGAAATTGCAGAAGCAGAACTTGCATTGCAAACACCACGCATTCAAGAGCTTGCTGAAAAATTAAATAGACAAACTGGTAAACTATCTAAGAAAGATCGATTAGAGCTTGATGAAAGATCAAGAATAAAAACAAAATTAGATAATGAAATAGAAACTCTGAAAGTATCACAAGAAACATTGAGAGCGCATGGTAAGTTTCGGAAGTCTTTCAAAGATGAAAACTTCTTTCCACGATTCTGGAATAAAGAAAAAATACGCAACAATCGAGAACAGCTTAAACAAATACTCATAACTTGGTTTAGTGAGAATCCATATCAATATGTATACAACCCTCAAACTAGAAAGGTACAAGTAAAGACTCTCTCTCGAAAGCCAGATGATGTAGCAAAAAGAGCTGATGAAACTATAGACCAGCTTCTTGGTGAGGGCGACCCATTTGCTAATCTATCTTATGGTTATGGTAAATCTAAGCATCTCAAGCACAGACTTGTTGATATACCAAATAGTAAAGTGACAGATTTTATTGTTACAAATCCGGTGCAAGTGATGATGGCATATACTAATAGAACTGCTGCACAGTATGAGTTTTACAAGACATTTAACTTTGAAGATCCTGAAGTTGCTTTTGGTAAGATACTTGCTCAAGAAGCACAGAACGGTGTTAGTGAAACAAGTCTGAACAGACTGCGTAGAGATTTCTTGCATAGCTATGATAGAGTTGCTGGTGTTGTTCTTCAGAACCCAGAAGCTCTCAGTCTTAGAACAGCTCAAGTTATGAAAGACCTTGCTACTCTTAACTATCTTGGTAGTGCTGGTTTCTCGACTTTGCCTGATGCCGCTGTTGTTATGATGCAGAATGAACTCAAACCATTGTTCAAACAAATTATTCGTGTTCTTGATAATGAGAAGGTACGCATGAATGCAATGGAGGCAAGAGCGGCTGGAGAAATGCTGGAGATACTTAAAGGCGATGTGCATCTCAGACTTATGGAAGACATGCTCAACAACCCATTCCAAAATACTTTTGTATCAAAAGCAAAGAACGCATACTTTCAGTTAAACCTTCTTGGTCCAATGACTAGAACATTTAAGATGATGTCATCTATGGCACACTCTCATACAATCATTGATTACTCTGTGAAGATGGCTCAAGGTAAAACTACTAAACGACAAGCTGAATGGTTGCTTCGTCTCGGAATAGATAAGCGTGATGCAAGTAAGATTGCTAAAATGTGGGATGATAAGATTATCGAAAACACTGAAGGATTTTATTTAGCAAACACAAGTAAATGGACAGATCAAGAAGCTGTAGATATTTTTCAAAGAACATTGAATGCTGGTGTAAAGAACACAGTATTGATGGGATCACCAGCAGATAAACCAATTAACGTTGATGGCGTATTTTACCTACCGATGCGTGTTGCTCGTATGGCTGGTATGAAAGAAGATCCACGATTCAAAGGATATGCAAGAGTTGAGAATGCTTTGTTGGGATTACCATTTCAGTTTTACTCTTATTCTTTTGCCGCACTCAACAAGATAACTACACTGTATACTCAGGATCAGGTAACGAACAGACTTGTTGGCATTGGTATGGCGATGGGTCTTGCTTACATGGGTATGCAACTGAAATACAGAAGTAATCCTTTTGTTCTTGAAGAGATGGCTCTTGAGGACAAGATGGCTAGATCGTTTGATATGTCTGGTTTGGCGGCATTGTATTCTGATATGTACTACACAAGCATTCAGACATCACTCGCATTAGGTGGACCTGACTTAACAATGGGATTAATTAGTCCAAAGTTTCCACAAGAAAAAAATTATGTGGATGCTGTAACAGCACCGTTAGGAGCTGGTGTATCGATTACAACTGATCTTGCTCGAGCGGCATATACGTTCTCGCAAGGTGATTACGGAGAAGGCGCAAAAGAATTTATTAGCAATTTGCCTGGAGCTAGGTTATGGTTTATGAGAGATTTAGTAAATGACATGAGCCGAGGTATTGCTGGAAGATTGGGGTAAAACATGACAATATCAGTTTCAGATAATACACCAAGAGTATCGTATACTGTTGGTCAAGGTGTAACGCAAACATCATTTACAGTTAATTTTGAGTTCTTTGCAGATGCAGATCTAAGAGTATTTGTAGATAATACGCTTAAAACTATCACTACTCACTACACTGTATCAGGAGGCAATGGTTCAACTGGCACAGTTACTATGAGTGTGACTGGTGCGAGTGGTGGATCGACTGTTGTAATTGTAAGGGCGATAGCACTTGAGAGAACTACTGACTTTCCTACTTCTGGTGCTTTTAATATTTCTTCTCTGAATACAGAACTGGATAGAATCATAGCAATTCATGCTGATGTGGATGATACTGCGGAACGAGGATTGAGATTACAAGAATCTGATGATGCAGTTGCTACTACATTGCCTCTTAAAGATGCACGAAAAGGTACAGTTCTTGCGTTCAATGCTACAACTGGTGTGCCAGAAGCTGGACCAAGCATATCTTCTGTAACGACTGTAGCAACGCAGTCAGCTAATATAAATACTGTTGCTGGTATAAGTGCAAATGTAACCACAGTGGCTGGTATACAAGCAAATGTGACGACTGTAGCTGGTATATCGAGCAATGTTACGACAGTTGCTGGAGTTTCTAGTAATGTTACGACAGTTGCTGGTATTCATGCTAACGTCACAACAGTTGCTGGAATAGCTAGTGACGTTACAGCTGTTGCTGGTATCTCGAGTGATGTTGCCGCTGTTGAAAATATCAAAGCAAACGTCACAACTGTTGCTGGGATTGCAAGTAATGTAACTTCTGTTGCTGGAATATCATCGAATGTTACAAGTGTTGCTGGCATAGCATCGAATGTGACTACAGTCGCTGGCATAAATACAACGCATTTATCAAATGTATCTGGTGTTGCCTCTAATGTTGCTCTTCTCGGTACATCTGACGCAGTAGCTGACCTTAATACTTTGGCGGCAATCTCTGGTGACATAACATCTCTAGCTAATTCTCTTGAGAAAACGTATACAACTACTGTTGCTGGTGGTGTGTTTGTTCTCGATGGTAGTAATAATCCAGCTATCGAGATGTTTAGAGGTAATACTTATATATTTAATCAGAACGATGCAACAAACGATGGACACCCATTAGTATTTAAGAATGGAAGCTCTGCGTACGAAGTTGGTGTTACTTACTTTCTGAATGGTTCTGCAACCACACAATCAAACTATGTAAACACTACAACCTTCAATGCTGGTAGAAGCTCTGGCGATAGAAAAGTACAAATAGAAGTTGCAACAACAGCACCATCTTCTGGATTAAGATACTACTGCTATGTGCATGGTAATGGAATGGGTAATACAATTACAGTTAAGGATAGTAATATATCTTTGGTTGCTGGTTCGATTGCAAATGTAAACTCAGTCGGTGGTGCTTTAACAAATGTTAATACAGTAGCTGGGTCAATCTCAAACATAAATACAGTTGCTGGTGCAAACTCTAATATAACTACTGTTGCTGGTGCGAACTCAAATATTACAGCAGTTGCTGGTGCAATTACAAATGTAAATAATGTAGGTGGTGCAATATCTGCTGTAAATACAGTTGCATCAAACATATCCGGTGTAAACAGTTTTGCTGATAGATACAGAATCGCATCTTCTGCACCGACCTCATCATTAGATGTTGGTGATTTATATTTTGATACGACTGCTAATGAGCTGAAGGTGTATAAGTCCTCTGGTTGGGCGGCGGCTGGTTCTACAGTAAATGGAACGTCTGCTCGATTTACTTACAATATATCTGGTACACCTACTGCTGTTACTGGGAGTGATGCCAATGGTAATACTCTTGCTTATGACGCTGGTTTTGTTGACGTTTATCTTAATGGTGTGAAACAAGTCAATGGCACAGATGTGACTGTAACAAGTGGTGACACAGTTACGTTTGCTTCTGCTCTTGCAAATGGCGATGTGGTAGACATAGTTGGTTTTGGTACATTTAATGTGGCGGCAATAAATGCGTCAAATATAAACTCTGGCACTATACCTTCTGCTCGATTTGGTGGTGCAATAGTATCTTCTTGGGAAACTAAAACATCTGCTTTTAATGTTGAAGCTGGTCGAGGATATTTTGTAGATACGTCAAGCAGTGCTGTAACGGCTACCTTGCCAGCCAGTCCTACCGCTGGGGATACTGTTCGCTTTATTGACCTAAGTGCAACATTTGATACTGCTAATTTAACTGTCGCTCGTAATGGTAAGAAAATACAAGGCGATGCTAGTGACCTAACTGTTGCTACGGAACGAGCTGGACTTGCTCTGGTATTCTCTGGTGATACTCAGGGTTGGCTATTGATGGAGAAATAATATGAGTACATACGAAGCTGTTAGATATAATTTTAATGGGTCTGCTTTAACTAATATTGTTGCGATTGAAGTGGGAACAATTTTGCCTTGGAGTAATAGTACATTACCATCTGGTTATTTAAACTGTGATGGAACTGCTGTTTCTCGGTCTACCTATTCTGCTTTGTTTGCAATAATTGGCACAGACTATGGTTCTGGTAATGGTTCATCAACATTTAACTTGCCAGACTTACAAGATAAAGTTCCTGTCGGCGTAAGTGGTTCAAAAGCAGTAGCATCAAGTGGGGGAGCAACAACAGTTACACCAACTGGTTCAATTACTATTAATGCTTTAACTCCATCTGGAACAATAAGTGGGTCTACTGGCAATCATACTCTGACACTTTCACAAATTGCTTCTCATAGTCATACTCAAGACCATGGGAGACAAAGTGGTGATTTTACTTTTGGACTTCAAGATTATTTTATTCAAAATAATTTATATTATAATTCTTCTGACGCTAATACTGGAAGCGCTGGAGGTAATGGCGCACACAGCCACTCATTGAGCGCAAGTTTTTCTGGTGCTTCTGTTACTCCTACAGGCAGTACAAGTATAAATGCAGTTTCAACTTTACAGCCTTATGTAGCAATTAAATTTATGATTAAGACTTAGGAAAAAAAATGACACATTACTCATTAGTTACAGAAGATAAAATAATTGTAAAAGATGGTATTCCATATAAAATATCAAGTGACGATAATTGGCTTAATGATTACAGTTCAATTCATGCAATACAAATACATGATAGCTCTGGTGAAGTTGAGTTAACATCTGGCGAAAATCGCACAGCAACATCTACAGAAGTGCAAGCTGTTAAAGATAAATGGACTGCTTTAAAAACAGCACATGATACTGCAATAGCAAATCAAGAAACAGCTTGGCAAAACAACTGGTCAAGGGTACGACAAGAAAGAAATAGATTGTTGGAAGTAACAGATTGGACAGTTATGCCAGATAGTCCATTGAATAGTGACAAGCAACAAGAATATAAAACTTACAGAACAAATTTAAGAAACATTCCAGAAACTTATTCTTCTAATAATGCAAGCGATATAACTTTTTCTGAAGGAAATGTTTTAGTTAGTGGCTCACAAGTAATAGGGAAACCCTCATGACTTATACGATTATAAAGAATAATTTTTCAATAGACGTTACACGAGATAGTGATGGTCACGCATGTGGATTTATGTGTTCTAAAGTTTTTTGGGAAGGAAATGACGTTTATGTAGATAAAGTTTTATATCAAGAGGGTGACAACATACCAGAAGGAAGCAAGGTCGGTGATGTGTCAGTAGAAGCAGATACATTGCCAGAAGGTAAAAAGTTTGGTGATGTCAAAAAAGTTGGTCGTGGCTGGGTTCAAGAAGATTGGAACTGGGATACAGAACTGCAAAATGTTTTTGGTGAAGTTGATGCTGACCTCAAGAAAGAACTTACAGATTATTTCACTACAGATATGAAAGCAAAGTATCTAGCATTTATGAAAGGTGAGTAAATGACAAAGGCAAGAGATTTAGCAAATATAATAAGTGGTTCTGGTACACTCAATGCAAATGTAATACCAGCATTACCAACATCAAAGATAACGTCTGGTACATTCGATGATGCTAGACTCTCTTCTAGTTCTATTACTCAGCATGTAGATTTGACTTCCTTATCAGCAAGTAATCTTACATCTGGTACTGTGCCATCTGCACGATTGTCGTTGTCAGCTAGTGATGTGCCTAACTTAGCCGCATCAAAGATTACAAGTGGTACGTTTGCTGATGCTCGGCTGTCATCTTCTTCTGTTACTCAACATGTTACTGCTATAAGCCAAACAACAGGAAGCTGGACACCAACAGCTAGTGGGAGTGTGACTAATGGTTTTAGTTCTGCTACTGGCAGATATTTTAAAATTGGAAAACTTGTTTATGTTGTAGGAAATTGGCAAATCCCACATGGAAGTAATGGAGGTAATCAAGCTTCTCAAGGTCTTGGTTATAATGTGAATGCTCAATTTAAAATAACTGGTTTACCTTTTACAGCGGCAAACACATCATTTGCTATTGTAAGTGTAGGGGGTTCTCATTGCGCTGTGAATGCTCAGAAAAATGGAGGATATCACCATGCAGTTGTTTATCATAATACCTCTGAAATTCAGTTCTTTGGTAATAGAGTTCCATATAATAGTTCTTATAATCAAGATGGAAACCAAGGTGGACCAAATACTGGGAATGTAGGTACAACAGGAAATTATCATATAATGCACAATGATGATGAAGAAAAAAATGGTGGATGTAGTTTTGTGTATTATACAGATTAAAATGAGATGCTCGACCCATTAACAATAAGTGCCGCTGTCGCAACAGCTAACACAGCATTCAATGGTTTGAAGCGTGCCTTTCAAGTTGGCAAAGATATCCAGAGTATGGGGAATGACTTATCCAAATGGATGAGTGCCGCATCTGATATCGAGAACGCACAGAAGAGAGCTAAGAATCCTTCTTTCATTACTAAACTTACACGCAGAGGTAGTATCGAACAAGAAGCTGTTGAAGCATTGACTGCTAAGAAACAGCTTGAAGAACAGCGATACGAACTCCAACAGTTTATTAAGTTTAGACATGGTGTTCAGGCATGGAATGAACTGCTTAGAATGGAAGGGGATATACGCAAGCGTAGGCAGAAAGAGATATATGATAAACAAGTATTGCGACAAAAGATAATTACAGTTATCGTTTTAATACTTTGTGTTATAGTTGGAGGTGCTTTATTAATTGCTTTTGTATATGGATTGGTACAACTCGATAGGGGAAACATAGGCTGATGACTCCAGAAACATTAGACAAGTGGCGAATCCTCCCACGCTTGATGATGCTAGCTATGACCTGTGTTTATATTAGGTGTATCGAGTGGGCGTTGAGTCAGCCTGACCTTACCACTCAACAGGCTGGCTTAGTGTCCGTTGTGACTGGAGCTATGACTGGTTCTTTTGCTATCTGGCTGGGTAAGGAGACTAGTAATGAAGTACGCTAAATTAACCGAACGACAGAATAAAACCATGGAGAAACATAAGAAACATCATTCTAAAAAACACATGGTTGCTATGGCTAAGTTGATGGCTAAAGGTACATCTTTCTCAGCCGCGCATAAAAAAGCAATGAAAGATGTGGGTAAATGATATTTAAAGCACTTCAACTGGTAGGTGGTATGGCATCTACATGGATAGAATCCAAAGCTGAGTCACAGAAACTTAACCTGGAGATAAAAAAGAAGCAGTTGACTGGTGACATTGACTGGGATCTCGAGGCTATGAAAGGATCGCAGTCTTCTTGGAAGGACGAATATCTTGTAATTTTATTTAGTATTCCTCTTATTCTTTGTTTCTGTGGTTCTTGGGGGAGAAACATTGTAGAACAGGGCTTCAGAGCCTTAGAAACGATGCCTGAGTGGTATCAGGTAACTTTAGGTTGTATTGTAGCCGCCAGCTTTGGTATACGTTCAGTGACCAAATTCTTTGGCATGAAGAAGAAATGATTAACTTTGGGTCTTTCAATAATAAATGGGATAAACATGTTGAGAGAAAAAAAATTAACAGAGATTGGGATATTAAAAATTTTAGGAGGAATAGTATGGCTTTTAAATTATCACAAAGATCACTGGATAGACTGGATGGAGTACATCCTCAGCTTGTTGAGGTTGTTAAGAAAGCGATTGAGTATACGGATGTAGACTTTGGAGTTATCTATGGCGTTCGAGACCTAGAGACCCAGAAAAAATTATATGAGGCTGGCAAATCACAGACTATGACCAGCAAACATTTAATACAAGAGGATGGTTATGCACACGCCGTTGATCTTATGGCGTATGATGGCAGTAACCCAAGCTGGGATATCGTGGATTATGATAACATAGCTGATGCTATGCGAAAGGCTGGCAAAGAAGTTGGAGTTGATTTGGTTTGGGGTGCGGCATGGCACAAGCTTCTTACTATGTCACCGGATAGTGCAGAAGATTTGATGA
>Ga0310343_10000271_pt1 | contig 24312 bp, 14 predicted proteins | sample HC15DNA2025_MG_FD_203519 | JGI IMG/M metagenome (GOLD analysis project Ga0310343, IMG submission 203519) | Marine microbial communities from station ALOHA, North Pacific Subtropical Gyre - HC15-DNA-20-25_MG | ecosystem: Environmental > Aquatic > Marine > Oceanic | place: Pacific Ocean: North...
CCTAAGTAGTGCTGAGAAGTAGTAAAGTCACCAAGCTTCTGGCGCCTTGTAATAATAGCGTGAGCGAAGCAAGGAATAACTAAGGACGAAAGTGTAAATAGACTATTGTAATATATAGTCTTCACTAAGTGCTTAGGAGTGAATTGCTGAGTAGCTGTAATATTGCAAGTAGAAGTTTCTTAGAATTAATCTCTTAGAAGCAGTAAGAATAGTGTAGTTTCTCTAAGCTAGACTTTGAATAAGTCTAGTATTTAATGTATTGGGGTTTAGGGTTTCATAGTGAGAATTGAGTTTCTCCACATAGGGGATACACAAAAAATTTTTAACAAAAAAAGTAAAAATATTGTCATTCAGGGTTTAGGCTGTCAAGCATTTTTAATTTGACGTTGAGGTTACCACGTTGACTGGGCCGTCGTATTTCAGGACATTACATATAAGTACTTAACTTGAGTTCATAAAGTTTCTTGCTACCCTAACTTTCGCAACCTTCTTCAAACACTAGAAATATAAGGGGATAAAAATTTAAAATAATGCAAGGCACAAGTGATAGCAAATTGGCGGCTCCACGGAAATCACGGGGAATTTTAGGTTGAACTGGCCAATGGGAGTTTATACTCAAGCCTTGGAAAAGTTGCACGCACGATTTGAAGATAGATCAACAGAACGATTATAATACATCGACCTGCTCGGAAATTTCTTCAATCGTTCCATATATTGTTTTACTGGAACAAACATGGCCAAAAACTTTTCAGAACAAATTTCGGATGTGAAAGTCACTCTGAACAGGTTGAACCAAGTGAAGAAGTCTGATTGTAAGACTGGTTCTTTCTTCAAGGACTCTTTGCTTAAATGGTCTGAGCTTAATTTCCGAAAAGATTTTATTGATTATGTTGCAGAAGTTCGAGAGATTTCAGAGACACTTCCACAGATATTGCTACATCAAGATGTTCTTGTCCAATCCTTGTTAAAGCGTTTCACTTTTGAATATAAGAACTCAGTTGAGGCTCTTTTTGACTTGTTAGAAGCATTATCACGCGATGTTGGTAAAGAATTTATAAAATATTTTCCTGAAACTCTGATTAAATTTGAGTGTTTAATCAACGAAGGCATTGGGCATGAACCTGAGATTCTAAAACAACTATTTACTTGCTTTGCACGCCTGTGCAAGTTACTTCATGAAGAATTATCTTGTGATATTCCGGGAACATTGCAAATTACCAAGAATCTAAGGATGCATAAATCAATGAATATCCGTTCTTTTACCGTTCAAGGACTTGGTATGATCTTAAGGAGAGCCACACAGATCCAAATTTCGAAAGGAATCTTACATGTTCTAAGAGAAATCGAAAGTGATGCTGGAAAGCAGGAATTAAGAACATGTGATTTCAATGCGGGTTCACGTTATTTGAGTGAGAGGGTGATGAAATGCGAAAGTGCTGGTGCATTTCTTGCTGAGGCAGTTCGTGGCGCAGCTCATGGACTTCACTCCATCTCTATCAAGATTTTTACGGTACTGTTTGATCCCGATGCGGAATTCCTCGCTGACTCCCACTTATTCGAAGTAACAAATGAAATGTTGCGGCAAGTTTGCAGCTTTGGGCAGAGGGGGAAACTTGGAATACTGTGGGACACCTTACTTGGTGCTATTCGGACGAACCTTCAGAGTGAAAAAAGTAACAAAAATAAATTAATTTATCACATGAAATTGCTTTCGATGATGGTAAAGCACAACAATGGATCTACCGTGGAAAACTTTGTACCTATCTTTGAAGTTTTTGAACTTACTCTGGAGTTACATTGTATCCCAAAGATTGTGAACCATGACGACTCGATTCAGCAAATTCTGTTTGAACTCATTTTGAATATATGTGACACACACAACGTTTTGTATGGACCGAGTACTAGACCAATTAAAATGACAGATAGGCCGGCTCGATGGTTGAGGTTGATTTCAATCGCTTCTTCCCACTCAATTGTAAACTACTTAAAATGTCTCAATGAACGGGCAAGACTTCAAAATCCTGCAGCACTGAATCTACTTAAAATTTTTACCTCCGTTTGTTTGGTCAAATTTTTTGAAGAATTGTCAGACATTGGTATAGCAACTGCTTCTGAATCATGTCGCATATTGTTGGAACACGGATGGGTGGATAGGGAATTTTTAGTCGGAAATGAAATTATTTGTAGGAAGACTATCGATATATTACAAATGCACGAATCTTGTGTTCATCCCCTCAGTGTCCTATGGGGTGTTGTTCGACTTGCACCGTTTTGTATGGAGTTTGAAGCTTGCCACACAATTGTCGAAAGCATATTAGATTACACTCTCAGAAAATTAGAAAATTCACAAAAAGAAAAGGAATTGACTGAAGATGAAGACATAAAACCTGCTTTTGCAATTCTAGTAGCAGGACTTCAAGCTCTTTTAACTCTACATGAGCATTCAAATGTTAATTCTCGATGTGCTGATGCCATCTGTCCCCATTTGTTTATGAGGGTATTTAGAATTTCAAGTCTTTATTCAGGACCGTTAATATGTGCTGCAAAGCTTCTTGAATCTCAACAAATATTGAATAGAAGTACTATCTTCTTGAAAACAACAATCCCAGAAAACTTTGGAGGACTTACTTCATCTAATCGTCACGTACGATATGCTAATCTCAAATATTTGAGTGTTTTGAAGGTAAACAAGAAGGAAAAATCATGGATGGTAGTGAAGGATATACTCTCTAAATTTTGCATGTTGAATGCGCATGATCCAGGAAAAAGTTCCAATATTCTCTCAAACTTGAAACAATATGAAGTCATGCTTCAGGCTATATCTCGATCTCTTGGATCTTCCACGATTCCAAATCAATCTATAAAACTAATAACGAGTGCATGTATTGGTGCTTTACATATTAAGCTATCTTCATTGTGGCCATTCATTATATCTACGCTGGGAAATCTTCTTAATATGTACGCAGAAGCTCGCGAAGTTTTTACTTTTCATCTTGAAGAAACACAGCTGCACTGCATTTTGGAATTAGGAAATAAAAAGGAATCGAAAATCATGAACCTGGATGTGGAAACAAATGAAACTCAATTGAAAGAATTCATAGCGCTTCAAATTAATCAGATAGAGTATGGAGTAAATCCATGGATTCGACTTAATTTACTCTTAGATACTCTTTCCAAGATTTCATTCTCAGATAGTGTTTTTTATAATCGAATTTCAGTAGAATTCTTAAAATATGTAAAGTGGGAAGACTATGCTAATTGTTCTGAGTGGAAGATTGGGATGCAAAAATGGGTTCATTGTCTCGATAATTCATGTAGAGGAGGCTATTGCTTCCTAGGCTTTCATGAATGTAGTGAGATTTATTGTAAGCTGCTGAAGATGCTTCAATCAAATGATCCGCAGTTAGCATGTTTAGCAATTCGTTGTTTAGGACAATGGGATTTCCCATATCTAACGGGTGATATTATTGATCATCTACAAGCAATCGCTACTCCTAAAAAAACTAAGCAAGCTCTGACGAACTTAAGGTTTGCAGCAGATGTATCAGATCAAAAGCTTGGCATTACTGTCATAGAAAAACAGTATCGATTAAAGATTGTGCCTCTTGTTATTCAAGTTTTGCTTCCACGCTTGCACGAACGTTCGAGTAGGAATATTTCTGTTTGTAAAGCTTCATATTTGTGGATTGCAGGACTGGATTCTAGAGAGATTTATCCATTGATGCGTAAGTTTTTTTCAATTGTTACTCCGAATCAGTCAGTTCTAGACGCTATAATTCATATGGCGATTACAAATGAAGGGAGGAAAAAAAATTGTCTTGAAATGTGCCCTGATTTTTCAACGTTGCCTATGAAATCAATCAATATATTTTTTAGAAATTTGGAAGATTTACTGTATTACTTGGGCGAGCATGTGCTCGAATACGTAGAAGTTATTGTGCCAATATCCATAAAGCTTATCTTTACTGTTGCACGTATTTGTGAGCAGGGGAGGAGCATGAGGGTCAATAATATAATATCACCTTATAGTACACAGAGAGAGGATCAAAATAAAAATGGTACCTTAAATACTACATCGCACAGAATTTCAGAAGAAAGAAAACATGCAAGAAATGTCCGCACGTATTCATTTCGTGTTCTGGCCGATTTACTTTATAGACACCCTCAGTTTGAATTTCATATGTATTCCAATGATTTGGTTTATATCATGGAACCACTACTGCTTCGTCTTTCGAATGAGTGTGGTGCATCAACACCACCAGTTATTTTACAGGTTGTGGCGTCTTTATCTTCTAGTTATCATCTCTTGTTAACGTTTTTGAGTGTTGAGGAATCTACTTCATGCCTCAAGTTTGTATGGGAAATTTTAAAAGCTGAAGTTGCTTCTGAACAAAGTCGTGTAATGTGCTTGGATATTGCTGAGAATCTTGTTAACCATGTAGAAAATGACAATGTTAGAAAGAAAAATTTAGCTAAACAGATCCTGGTTAAGCATTCCAAAGAACTATTTGAATCGCTTCAAATCCTGGTTTCACACCCAAATTGTTCGAGCAAATGCATGAAAAGCCAATTAAATTTGAATTTAGAACGTACCTTCTTATTGATAAGTCGTTTGAGTCATACTCTGGGGGGCAAAAATGCAGTTTTTGCAACTATTATATCTTTAAAGAGGCTTGCTAGATCTCCGAGACTAGATGAAGGTATGTTGTCAAAATTACTCTCGGCTTTTTCTACAGCTTTTTTGGACTCTTCAGCAATTATGAATTCCAAGGATGTCGAGAAATTCTGGGCATTAATAACTCCTTTTCTCTGTAAAGTACGAAATGTCAAAGTGCGATCAGAACTAGTTCATGCACTTTCTATATTAGCAAATAATCTTGATTCTCTTTGGGTTTCTACAAAGATTCTTCAGAAACTGAATTCGACTGCGAAAAATAGTTTAGATGATATCAATTTTGAAATAAGGCTAGAATCTTATGAAAAATTGACGACGAACTGGTTTTGTGGAAATTCCGAACAAAATATGAAAGCAATTATCTTTCAAACTTTTTATGACCTGGGTTCTTCTGACTTTGCTCTTTGTCAAGCTGCACAGTCAACAATTCAAAATTTTATTGATGCTCTTTCGATGCCTTTATGTAAAGATACTTGTACCTTAATTTTTGCAGAAATAGTATTACCTGGAATCAAAAGGTCAATGAATAGTACCGAGAAAAGCAAAAGAGCAGTGGCTATTTATCTCGTTGGCTATCTTGCGAAAACGCAGCCTCATTATGCTCCTGGTCTGAGTATATTGTCCAAAATTGATTCTGAGACAGACTTTTTCATAAATATAACACATTTACAGTCGCATCGGCGTAGTCGTGCTTTAACTCAGCTAAAAGTTGCTTCTACGTCCTTAGAATGCCATTTATCAACCATCCTCGACTATTATATACCTATTGTCCTAACGTGTCTGGCAGATCCTGTGTCAAATGTTGCAGCAACAGCTGTGTCTGTAGTTCGTCAGATTTCATCAAAATTACCATGGCCTGTGTTCAAAGATATTCTGCGCAAAATAAGTCGTAAAATTTTCAGTAGCTCTCGTCAAAATGGTGCATACTTACATGCATTTGCTTCTGTTCTTGAAAATTTGGGTCACTTTTTGAATCTCGAAGACGAAGGAAAATTCCTTGATCTTTTTAAAGAATTTTATCCAAAATTAATGAAGCTTTTACCAGATGGTGAGAATGAAATGGGATCAAATAAAAAAGAAGTATCTCCAGCGCTACTTCTTTCATGTGCACATCTCATCAGCTTTATTCCAGAGCACGAAATGAAGATACAACTACATAGGCTTACATCATTGTTGTGTACAAGTTTAGTTGATCGATCCCAAGGCGTAAGAGATACAGCAAGAGTTTCATTATCAAATATTGCCAGAGTACTTGGAGCTACTCATGTGCCGTACATTATTGGAATCCTACGTACACGACTTCTAAATGGATTCCAATTACATGTCCTCGGATCAATTACTTATGATATTCTAAAAGTAACTACACCAGAGGCACAAGATGAAGAAGTTGATGTTCTTCTCCCAGAAGTGTTACCAATATTAGATGCAGATATTTTTGGTGGAATTTCTGAAGAACGGGGGGTTATTAAAATTACTGCAAAGATACCAGAAGCCCGTCACTCGCGATCTCTGGAATCTATTGAGCTGCTTTCACAGAAAGCTTCCTTCCCTGCTTCAATGCCGGTATTACTTTCATTGGTTACCAAACGTCTCCATGACTTTGGGAATATTCAAATTACTCGTAAGATTGAACAAATTCTGTTTTCTATCCATAAAGGAATTTCATTCAGAACAAAACTTAAAGGGAAAGAAATTTTGGTAATGGCTAGATCCATTTTGTCATTTGATTCTTCTGGTGAATTTCCTGCTTTTGATGATATTATACTGGATGTGAACAGAAGTTCAACTCAAGAATCTACTTATTTGGTAAATAATAATCCTGTTCTTATTATATTTGCTTTGAGGTTGATTAAAAGTGTACTGAAGCAATGCTCCACAAAAAATATTCCGGAAGGTCATAGGAAGGAATACTTTAATATATTTGAGGATATAGTTCCTGTAGTGTTTCGTTTTACGAACTGCGCGAATCATAAAATTCCTCTTCTATGTTTACAAATTCTTTCCAGTTTGACGAATATGAGATTGAGAACGTTCGAGCACAGTTCAGATTCATTAATTAGGCAGCTTATTGTTCTATTGAATTCATCAAGCGATCCGCAACTTGCTCAGGACTGCCTTCGTCTTCTTTCAAATCTAATGTCAAGATATGCTAATGTATCTCCATCAAATACTCAGTACCGTATGGTTCTTCGATCCGCTTTTGGTAACATTGAAGACGAAAGTAGTACGTCAGTATGTCATTCTGTATTGCGCGCTATTTTGTCACGTAGGCCACTTCTATCAGAAATATATACAGGGATGGACAGAATCTGCTGTTTAGTTGCAAGTGGAACATCCGAGCATTCAAGGAGAATGTGTGCTCAAATTTTCCTCCAGTTTTTACTTGATTATCCACTTGGAGCTAGGAGATTACAGCATTATTTAGAACAGCTTATTGCAAATCTAAAGTATGAATGTCCTGCTGGGAGAGCATCTGTACTCAATACACTGCATGCTGTGATTCTGAAATTTCCAAAAAGTGTCTTGAGAGAGACAGCAGAAGTTATGTTTGTTCCTCTTGTTGTTCAACTGGGTACTGATAACTCCAGCATCTGTCGTCGAAGCGCAGGTGAAACTATTGCTGCTCTGCTGTCGCGTATTAGTGAAGACAAGGCCCATGTTTTTTTCACTTGGTTACAGAAATGGTTCTTAGAAGAGCAAAGTTTGACCTTGAAGCGGCTTTCAGTTCAGGTAATGACTATAGCATTGCAAATTTGTCCGGATACGGTAATAGTAGCGATAAAAAATATTTGGCCACAAATTCTTTCTGTATTAGAGATTCAAAGTTTCAAAAAGGATGAAACGTGGTTGCTCCAATACAACCTTTTATTATTCATCGAAAAATTGTGGGTAGGTACTCCTCAGTTTTTTAAATATAGTGAGACAAAAATAGAAAAAACAATTTTCGTAGTAGTTCAACTTTTGCGACATGAGCATGAATGGATTCAGTCATCATCAACTCGCATATTGCGTCATTACATAAAAATGCGTGGAGATGATCATTCGCTGAATTCGGAAGATCTTGCTTTTCAGCATGATGGTGTTGACTTAGAACTTGCTGTAAATAATTCGATGCTACTTTTCGAGAATAATTTCAAATGCAGTGAAATATCAATAGAAATGGAAGTTTTAAGACAAAGCGCAAGGAATATCACGTCGATTTCATTATTATTTCTATCCAAGAATGCTTACTCGACCCAGAAGAATGCGGAATTTAGAGCAAAGAAAGGAATCGCTGTTATACGAAGAGTTGGTAGATATTGTATTGTGGCAAGGAACTGCATTCGTGAAGTGTGCATACGTTGTCTCGCTGGAATAATCGCTGGAATTGATGTTGAAATGTTGCTGCGTTATCCCAGCATCCTTTATGAGCTCATATTTCCATGCTATATTTGCATAGATCCTAAGGTTCATGGAATTTCAATCGAACAAAGGGGGCTTGCCGTTGAAGTACTTCAGCTTTTACGTAGCCTTGTGAAAGATAGATATTTTAACGAAGCATATACCTCCGTGCAGTCCAAGGTAAAGTTTCGAAGAAAACGGAGGAAAGAAGAGATTTGAAGAAGTTTGGCAGAGAGATCATACTCAGTAATTTTAAAAATTGCATTCATGGAGATTGATACATGATCCTTCATTTTGGATGTCTTAACTTCATGAAGACATACATGAAAAAGTGGGGAGAGCTTGTCCAATATCCGAACTCAGTTGAGGCAGATGAATAGAACTAGCAAACTTTAGTATTTGTTTATTTATTAAGTACATAAAATAACTCAGTTCACGGAAAGAGCGTAAAAGTAACGCTCTGTGATATTACCGTAATCTCCATGCTGAGAAAAGGTATTGCTTTGAGGCACTAACCACTCTTCTTTGAGGATTTATTGATGAGTGACTTGTGAATGTGTGGGATAACACCACCACCGGCAATCGTGGCTTTGATAAGAGTATCAAGTTCTTCGTCTCCCCGAATTGCAAGCTGCAAATGACGTGGGGTAATACGTTTGACCTTTAGAAAAATTGTAAGTGCATACAAACAATGAGCTCAAGCAGTACCTTCAAATCTTTAGAAGCATTTCCGGCAAGTTCGAGAACTTCTGCCGTAAGATATTCTACAGGAGAATTAAGCAAAATTATTGAAGTTTGTATGTATTCGCACCTAAAATGGCAGCTGAGTAAACTGCAGCAGTTGCGCCTACACGGCCACCAGAAGCAGCACGATTCTGAAAAAATAAATAAATTGTGTCAACGGTCGAATTTTTTTAACGCGTTTTGTTTCTGAATTTATTGGGTGCCACGATCATTTGCGATGCTAACGAGTACAAATACACTCTAACAACACCGCAGAACTTGTAATTACCTTGAGAAAACGGTGGATACGTCCTACTGGAAACTGTAGGCCAGCTTTTACAGAACGCGATGTTGGCTTTTTTTTATCCCCCTTTTTATCGGACATGGTTCCTTTCGCCCCTTTTCCCGAAAGCCCTTTGCCTGAAAGCCCTTTAGCACCTTTACCTGACATGTCGACGTGAGTTTATGATTGCCTTGATTTAGTCGTGTTGTTTAAAGTGCAGTTGTATTGACAAAGCTGCTGGCAATTTTTTATGTCTTCTTTATACGAAGTCAAATTCAAACAACAGAAATTAGATAAAAACCCCTTTCTTTTCGTACAAAAAAATTTTCGAGCCGATCTTCACTTATGGCATATGGCATTTGGCTTACATTTATACTTATTATTTTTTTCAAATTCAAAATTCAAAATTTCCACAGTTATGCACCAGCTCGCAGGAACTTTAGCATAACAACCAAACTAACCATTCTCGTACAAGATTTAAAGAACAACAACCTGTCATAGTCTTTATATATTCATATAATAGTCGGAAGGAAAGATTTAGGAATATTTCAAATATCCAGAGGTGTTGCAATTCACTCGAAAGTGAACACGACGTATGCGGACAATTAATAAGCGCATTTCTGACCCCCGTCCTATTCACGATGAGAATTATTTGGATTTAAGTAAGGGATACCTTCGTTCTTTTTTGGAAAAGCGAGGGTGCACGACCAACTTGATAAATTCCTTTGAAAGCAATTCCTTAAAAAATGTTATTTCCATGCTCCACTTTTTGCTAAAGCAACTAGATCAAAATTTGAAGTTTGCTCAGAAAGCTGATGAAGATATACCACTTATATTGAATTCCTTAAATTACCCAGTCCCTATTCCTAAGGATGCTTTTTTCCCTTTCTTTGAAAAAAGTGTGTCTCCTTCCCAAACGGTTTTAAGTAGTTGGGTAGCAGAACTTTCTGATTATTTAACACAATGGCAGGTCAGAGATAAGGTATGTTCGATTTAATTTGGTTCTGCAAGTTTAATTGTTAAGTGTAGGAGTTTGATGGTGAATTTACTGTAGCAAGCGTTCAACTGTATGAGGTAGGCAAAGCTAAATTCTTTTTTTCATAAATACTTAAAACTCAACAACTCAGATTTTTTTGTCTGGTGAAGAAAGGTCAGGTTTTACATCAGAAATATGCGATCGCATTCGATCAAATTATTATGTGAAATTTGCCTCAACACGTAAGGGCATCGAGCACATTTTACAGGTATCTTTTTTACCAAATATTTTGCCCAAATATTCAGTTAAGATTTTAGAATAACCAAATATTGTGTAATCATCTGTCTAGCTTGGTTCCTCAATCTAAGTCATTGGCTTCGTCAAAGGTGTTCAAAATTTATGTAGTTTTGATTGAAATTTTAGCATGAAAATTTATAGAATTCTCTTGAGTCTTTGAGAACTAATCTTAAAAGCAAGATTTCGGCTAATTCGGAAAAATTATCTTACATAAGTACTTTACGAATTCGAAATGACCGAGCATACAAAGCTACAAAGGTAGGAAGGAATCTCTATAAATATAGGCGTAGAAAATTAAACTAATGAATGTATAATTTAGATTAAATTATCCACACGTTCTTCTGAAAATTTTACGAGAGTTAATGTTCATGTAGAAAGAACAGATCAATGGTCAAAGGTAATCAGAAAGCAGCTCCCATATGGTTACTAATTTTATTTTCAGATGGTTGAGGTTCGAAAATTAATCAATGCATATCATGGGAAAGAAACTGCACTATCAGAACAAATCGAAGAGATGCAGGATAAAAGAAGCATAGATTCAACCATTGATAATCAGATCAGTAGATACAATAATTTATTGTTGAAAGTTCCTAGAAGTAATATTGCTGCCAATATTAAATTTCAGCGGCCGCTCACAAAAAATCTCAAGGATCTTTCAGTAAGTACGAAAATGCGGGTAAGATATTATTTGATTTTTCTGAATAGTAATATTAATATTTAATCATAGGCTGAACATGGGATGAATAATATGCTTTTATTGTTGCACGAGACTCTGAATAATATTTTATGTTTTACAAGGTGAAATTAGCGAAGAGTGTAAAGATTTTTCTTATTCTATTGACAGGGCACTTGAAAATGAAGTTCTTGCGACTCAAGAAAATTATAAATTGTTGAAAGAGAATTTCTCTCAGAAGTGCGCCTTTAAATGTTCACTAAGCATTCATTTAATTTTTGAGTACAGAAAAGAGGATGTATTTTCAATTCAAAATAGTGTTCGTTCCAAAGAACAACAATGCGAAAACAAAAGATTACGAGTGGAGCAAGTTGTTGATTCCATCACAAATACTGCTAAAATTTCTGAGAATGAGGTAATTTTTCCTATCCTCTTTTTGTTGCAAACTTGAAACTTCTTTTTTAGGTTATTTCACTCCGAAAGCTTCTCTCGAAAGACTTAAGTGTTACCGAAAAGCAAGTAAAAACACTTCAGGTAAAAGTATTGGAAACGTAGACCCTTTTTATTGCTCAAACATTTCTGAAGGTGCTTCATATGGATCTCAACTTATCATGCACAAGTGAGAAAACAAAAGTACAGCACCAAATTCTCACAGCCCTAGATGACATCATGGGTCATAAGCAATCAATACAAAATCAACTAGTGCAATAGAGCCTTAAATTTATCTTGTCTACAAGGCTGTGGGTGTGGGCATTTAATTAAAAATTTATGTTTTCTGTTTTACTCTTGATTCCCATCACTTGAATAATCATCTTGAGATTTTAATTCATGCCTTGTTGGAACCCAATCCAAAGACTTATTACATTCACGCGTGAAAGAAGATTTGGTTGATGCTGATATTTGAATACTGTTTTCAAAAGCAGGACCTTTACCGCTAAATTTACGGAGTTCAGCTAATGAATCCCAGTCAAGCCTTGTAATTCCATATATACTCATAAAGCGAACTACATCACGTATTCCATGGTTGTTCAAGCCCGCAACATGTTTTGAAAGAAGTGGTAATGTTGTATATGATCGAAGTAAATGAATATAATGCTGTCTAAGTACATTGGAACTGGATTTAAGTGCCCCTTTACTCACCATATGACCATGTATATCATTCAGTAGACGCCGCATTTTAGAATTTGAAGAATTCTTGCCCAGCCAAGTGGGAAACCGGTGAAAATTACGTTCACCTGGAAATAAGTTGAAAGTCTCACGAACTCCAGATACGATTGAAGAAGGAATAATACATGCTAAGAGACTACTGCACGATGCGAGCTCCCAAAATTGTCTCGATCGAACTAGCGAAGAGACTAAGTCGCCATCAGATAAGAAACGTGAAGCTGCACCTAAACATATGAGCCTTTCAAGATCTGAGCAACAGTTTGAAGGCCTTATTTGAAGAAAATTTTCCTGTATATACAATGGAACTAAATCAGGCTCATGAAAACATGATGATATTCGACGGTCAATGGATTGGCTTGAAGCACCACATCCCATAAGTACATCTAATATTGAAAGTATCCCCAAATTAACATCTTTCAGCTTATTTCCATGGGAAATTGATAGCGAACCTGTTCTAAGCTTTCTCAATTGAAGCTGGTTAAGAATCAGTCGAATATCACCATTACATGATTCGATTACACTATCCAATGCATTACAGGCTACATCAAGTTCTTCCTCTTTCATAATGAAAGACAAGCGTCCATGCATTTGTTGTTTTGTAGGTTGCTGAAAGTTGAGTTCCAAACAGTGGGTTTGCAACACCTTTAACTTTTGAGAATAGCGATCATTGCAGATACAAATTATTGGAATTTTCGTGCGTTTTATTGTATCAACGAGGTCAGATACTCCACCACGATCGCCTGAACTCATTCCATCGACTTCATCCATTATTAATACATGATTTTTATGAAAAGATGTTTTCAAAAAATTGAGACCTCGATTAGTAACTAGTTCTTTAACTTGGTTTGAAGTTGAACCAGATAAACCTGTATGAACATCTTTGGAGGCTTTATTTCTTGAATCACTTGCATTTACCTCCATGACACTAAAACCAAGTTGTGTGCAAACTAAAGTAGCGGATGAAGTCTTGCCTATACCTGGAGGACCACTAATTAGCACAGCCTTATACATATTTTTTTTTTTCTTTTGTTGGTTATTTTGCCACTCAAGAAGCCATCGCCGCAAATCGGCTATGCGCTTACCATTCCCAATCAGCTCTGAAATTCTAGAGGGCTTATACTTATCGGCCCATAGTTCTTTCGATTCGCTATGGGTACCTTCAGAAGACTTCAGAGTTGTCTGGTCAGTTTTAACCATGTTTTCAGGAACTAGTTTTAAAATTTAGAAATCAATTTTTCCACAAATTTGTTAGTGTCACAGGCTAACTATAGTATATTTTCAATCAACGAGCAGATGAGATGGTGTTGATACTAAAATCGTACTGGGAGAACCACTGTTTTTTTTAGCATAATTCTTTTCAAATAGGTACAATGCGCAGCGTGTCAACATCCGCGTTGCTAAACTCTTAATTTACGACGAAGTCCATGCTATGGCCAAATAAAAACCAATTCTTCTATCACATACGACACCCTAAACTAAAACCCCCAAATTTTGTAGGGTTTCATGTTTAGCCATGTTTAGCTAAATGAAGAAATGGTGAAGGAAAAAAGTCCATCAATTCTTTTCACCTTTTTAACCTAATTTTTTTGTATCATGCGACAACCGACGCCAACTTCGCGCAGTAGAGGGTTTTCTGGTCGTGGCACTTCAGGACGTGGATTTGGTCGGTGTGCGACTGGGCGTGAAGAAGCCATACCTGATGTCCTAGTTGGTAACTTTCCGTTATGCTTATTTTATCACTTTAAAGTCGTTGCTTCAAGAAATTGGTTCCTATTCCCATGCATGTGAAGGAGAAATCATTTGCAAGCTAACGAATACAAAGGTATAATGGATTACTTTTTCAGTTCAAAATTTGAGTTGTCACCTGCATTTAGATACCATATTTTAACGGGACCATATTTCTGGAGAATAAAAGTAAAGTAGGTAAAGTAGAAGAGATATTTGGTCCAATTGATAATTCAGTGAGTCTTCTAAATTTTGGATGTGTACTTGAAATGATTTCGCTTCATCCAGTTATTCACAATCAAGCTTTGTGATGGTATTAACGCAGAATCCTTCAAAATAGGTATATAAATATCTTTTCGTTATTCAGGGTAGTTTTCTTACATGTAACCTTTTCATTTTCCCCTTCTCAATTAAGGTCAAAAATTTCATATCAGTCCAGACAAACTTATTCCCTTACAAAGATTTCAACAACATGATAAGTAAGCCAAGCTCTCAACTACCTTATTTTGAATTTTTATTCCTTTGATTCTGCAGACAAAAAAGCATGAATTCCGCGCCAAGACGAGGAGGAGGAGGAGGAGGAGGAAGAAATGGTGCGAGATTCAGCGGTGCCCGAGGTGCCCGAGGTGGACGAGGTGGACGAGGTGCAGGTAGAGGGCGAAGTGCAGGAAGAGGGAGGCGCAATTAACTATGTCCTTTTGCCTCACATTTGGTAGACAATCATTTAAATCATTTTTCATTTAAATCTTATCGAGCGAATTTAGACGAATATCTCCATTTTGGGATGGAATAAATTAAAGTTTGTTTCTGGACAAAATATTTCTTCTTTTATTTCATATGTTTAACTCTTTTGCCAACTCCAATTTGTTCAAGCAAGCAGACTTTCACGCTTCGTCTTGCACTACCTATGCTATTTATGTTCTTGACTATTTCTTCTTCCGGTAGAGTTAAACATCTCATCTTTGAATCGATGGTATCTTCAATTCTTTGCACAATTCTTATGTCATGTTGGGTAATTAAGGTAATAGAACGTCCATTTCGACCAGCTCTTGCTGTTCGACCTATCCTATGCACATAATCTTTGGGTGAGTTGGGTACTTCGTAATTTATCACCATATCAACTGTCGGAATGTCAAGACCACGGGCAGCGATGTCGGTTGCAAGCAGAATACTTACTTCACCAGATTTAAATCGTGCAAATGAAGCTTTACGCTCCTTTTGTTTCTTCATTGAGTGTAGACTGACTGCAACAATTCCAAGTTTATCAAGAATACCAGACAATATCATGCAAGAATGTATTGTAGAAGTAAAAATTATGGAACTTCGGACATCCCAATTATTCCTCTCTTTCAATATATGAATTAAGTACGCATCTTTCATTATACTTGGAAGGAAACAGTATTCTTGCATACAGCTACTTACTGTCTTTAGACCTTCAATTGCCTCAAAGTGAAAAGCGTCTTTCATGGTAATTTGCTGTAGTGCTGCAATATTACGAGTGATACTTGCAGAAAATAAGAGTGTTTGGCGTTTGGAGGGAATATTTTCGAATACAAACCGCAATTCTGATTCAAAAGAAGGTTCTAAAAGACGATCTGCTTCGTCAAGAACCAGAAACCTCAGATTTTGAAAACATCTAATAACTTGACGACTGTTTAAAAAGTGATCCATCAAACGACCAGGAGTACCAACTATAATATGGGGTCGTCTCAAAATCAACCTTGCTTGAGCTTGGATATCTTCTCCACCAGTTATAACCTGGCACCTTAATGTTAAATCTGATGAAAGAGCATAGAATTGCTCAGAAATTTGAACTGCAAGCTCACGAGTTGGGGTCATGCATAATGCAAATATACCGTAAGAATCCTGTGAAAGTATCTGCAATATTGGAAGAGCAAATGCTGCAGTCTTTCCACTTCCGGTCTGAGACGTTCCTATAACATCTACGCCCTTTAGAATAGGGGGTATGCATGCTCTTTGAACAGCTGTAGCTTCACACAATCCAAGCTTTGAAGCATTCTCGGCTAGCCATTTCTTTATGCCTAGAGAACAGAAAGTTCTAGTGTTAAGTTCTTTATCTGACATTCCAGTACTTGTTTTACGAATTCACAAATAATAAACCCATATTTTCACACCTCTCTACGGAATGAAAATGTAGTGAATATTCTTCGGCGAAGGCCCCCGGCGCATCAGCATTAAATATTGTTTTTCATAATTTATTGAAAAGACTTAGAAACAATTTACGTATATGTTGAACGAAGTTGATACCTCGATCATATTTACGACGGGAAACTTACGAACGTACTTCGTAATATGAACTTTTGTGTGAAGCCTTCTTCAGGTGTTTCTTTTATGTGAACAGGAATTATTATCTCAAATATAAATAAATTTGGAACTTTAACGTTCGTCAGGCGAACACGGCTGAATTAACCACCACGTTTTTTAATTTCATTTTTATCATTTTTACCATTTTTTACCATTTTTTACCAAGGTGTCTGTTCTGTCTACCTCTAGGTAACTCTTGTTTTTTAATTTCTACGACTCGTACCCATTTTTATTTAAAAAAGTGCTAAAAATGTGATAAAAATGAATGCTCCTTTTTTATTTATGGCCATATGGTATGGAGGGTTTAAGGGTTATTTTTTTGAATCCTCGTACCTGGCCCGAGTGCCTGTGGAAAAACTTTCTGGAGAAAAACTCAAACAAGCACTTTTAATAACCACGTACAAACTTTCTTTCGATTGAATCAATTCCACTTTATATCGGTTCCAAGCATAAGGGAAGTTTTGTTCTTGTGTAAAAAAAAACAATCAGCTTCGACTTTAATAATAATACCATCCGAAACAACTTAGTTTTCTCCTTCGCGGTAAGTTTCCGGATCGCGAACTTTAAATAGGTGTCAGATTGCGTGAAGAAACCGATCAAATATTTAGTAAAATGGCGAAAAGGTAATTTATCTCCGTCGCTATGTTGAAATTGCAAGTATTTGTTATGTAGATATGATTCCCGAACGACTACTTTTAGCCCAGAAGGACGATTATTTCAAGTGAGTATGATTTGTATCTTTAATTTATAACCAATCTTTTATAAAAGGTAGAATATGCAATGGAAGCAATTAGCCAGGCTGGCACGGCAGTCGGAATTAAAACACGTTCTGGAATTACCATAGCAGCGGAAAGGAGAATTTTATCCAAGGTTCAATTTGATTCAAGCTAATTATTCAACGTTATAAATCTAAATCTTTATTCTTCAAAGCTTCTAGAAAGCAGTGAAAAGGAGAAAACATATTATATAAATGAGCATATCGCTGTTGCTGTTGCTGGAATTCGCTCGGATGCGAATATTCTTGTGAACTATGCAAGGTGAGCTTATGTATCTAAGTTTCGAACTTTCAGGTCTAAATTACCAGTATAGAGTTGTTTCACAACGACATTTATTTACATATGGTGAGCCAATACCAGTGGAACAGCTTGTACAGGCAGTTTGTGATCAAAAGCAAGGATATACTCAATTTGGAGGCCTGAGGCCTTACGGAGTTTCCTTTCTTATCGGTGGCTGGTTAGTTTTCTTATTTAAACGACATTTTCAAAGTGCGAAATTGTTATCGTTAGGGACAAAGAGTTTGGATTTCAACTGTATCAAAGTGACCCTGCTGGCAACTACACAGCATGGAAGGTGAACCACTAATAAATCAAAGAAGGATGCGTGACAATTATATATTTATTCTTCCGTATTAGGCAACTGCGATTGGAAATAATGCTCAAAGCGCACATGCTCTCCTAAAATCGGAGTATGTTGAAACTCTGGAACGTGTTGAGGGACGAGAGCTCATTTTAAAAACTCTGAAAAAGAGCATGGACAAAATGCAACTTACACCTGAAAATATCGAGATGCTTGAACTAAGCAATGACATATATTCACAGCATGTCAACATGCGAATGTTGACAAGAGATGAAATCCATGCAGCTTGTGCTAAGATAAATTCATAGTTAGGCACTCTTCGTAGTATTTCTCTTTTTAATAAATACGTATCTATAATGCTTTCCTAGATAAACAAAACTATTTCAGCGAAAAATAGCCTAACCATTTTTCTCCATGAGAAGGTCCAAATTCATGTGATTGACAGGTGCAAGACCAACCACTGCTCGAAAAACATTTTCTAACATTGCTCGTTGTTTAAACAGAGCGTTTGTAACTGACATTCCCGGAGGTACTAAAGGGGATTTTGTCAAATATGACAGCAACGCAGCACATGGATGAAAATTGCAAAATGACTTATCGTCATCATATTTAAGTTCAATTCTAGAAAGCAACTCAGTTATCAAACAGAGATCAAGTATAAGAGGTGCAGCTAGAAGAGAATCTTCGCATGTATTGTGCATTGATATTGTATTACGGCCGTTCATAAATATTTCACTCACATACTCATCCATGGCACGCTTACTATCATCTACACTTGGAACATACTTAATGACAACAACATGATCTGGGTGTTCCCCTTCTCTATATAATATTCGATTTGAGGCAACGATATCATCTACTACATTTGATTTTGAAATCTCTTTCGACCGAAATACATCTGGCTCCATTAGATTCTTCCCATCATTGTTTCCTAAATGGTTGTAAGATGCAATACTCAAAGGCTTAATACCAGCACTTATTAAAAAATCAACCAGAACACTTTTCATTTTTGTTTGACCCGTCTTGAAGTCGTCACCACCTATGAGGACACGCAAACGGCAAGCAGCTTCGAGAACACCTGGAACAAATGTGTTTTGAGGGCTTCCATTTATGAATGGAACGCCCTCATCAAGACAGGCAAGGGCATATAGCGTACTTGGACTAATTTCAGGATTTTCAGCTCTTATGGCAGCTCTTAAATTTTTCTCAGTGTCATGGATTCCTGCTTCAACTTTACAATATCTTTCAGTATTGGCTGTCCACATAACAACTACTTTTTCAACACCACTCTTCTTCTTAAAGTCACTTATATCAGCTCTGATTTGTTCCATCTGATGTTGCTTTTTCCCCTCTATGGTATTATCTGCTCGTGCTTGCTGATTTGCAGCAACAAAACTTGGGTCAAAGATGCTTGGACGGGGTCGCAATTCCTTCAGATAAGGTACTAACTGCTGTTGTAACTCTAGATCCAGAACTTTGGCGCGTTGAACACATTTCTCCAGACTCAGCGATGATGTATCCCATCCGTCAATTTGTACATCATTTGGGTCAACCATCGGTAAAATATTCTTGAAAGGAACATGATAATCTTCTCCATTGAATTTACCAATTTGGCAGGTAGAAGATTGTGTGAGGCTTCCCCAGTAGTTTGGAGAATGCAACCCATCCTTTGTTTCCCACTTAATGTTTTCTCTATTCGCGATCAAACCAGCTGTTAGAGTGGACCCATTATTTCCTCCCCAACCAATAAGCATAATACCAAGCTTGGGTACTTTTCTGTAGGTGCGGAATACAAACCCATATTCAATCGGTTCAACCATCCAAGTATTCTTTTCGGCATTTTTATACAACTTAGTGTCCTGGTAGTTGTAAGAGCTCTCAATGTAATCGGCTGTATATTTAACATTTGGTGAGGAGACCTCAAAATGGTCGATCAACATTCTAGTTATTTAGCACCCTAGAGGAAAGTTTCAAATTCACCGATCGTAAAATTTTGGGAAATTTTGGACCACCTAAATTTATGGATTTGATGAGTTTTTACAGATTTTTAACGCTATTTTTGAAGTTTATTAATATTTGCTCGATCCTATCTGCCTAACTGGTTGTAGCACACACGTGGAATTGGGTCATATCAATCGCTGTTAACTTCCAAGAGTTGTGTTCTAAGGTACGCTTTTTCTCCTCTCTCTTTGGGTAGTGAGAAGCGCTTTCTTCCGTTTTAACCCCCCCCGCTCCCCGCGAAAAACAATTAATACATGCCAGCTTTTCCAAGTTCGAAAGAAGGTTGCGGAAAGTTAGGGTAGCAAATAACTCAAGTCGAGCTTAAGCTTAAAGTAAACGTGTACAGTAATGCGACTGTCAAAAGATTAGATAATCACGGGTTAATCCTCTCCGTGGATATATATATACCTGCCCCTACCAGGTACTTTGTAATCCGAGTATTTATTATTGTACAGATTTTTGAAACCCTAAAAATCCCGTTTCTGGAATTCGAAACCCTTTAAATTGGCCAAATATGAGACCAAAATGGGACCAAATATGACCAAATACGACACCCTAAATATTTCTTTAAGTTTTTATAAATAGGGTATTATATTTTGATAAATGAAGAAGTGGTCTCCCTCAATTTTGATCAAATTCAGATATTGATTGATTTTTTAAGATCATCTTAGCCTTCGTTTTCTCGAGTTATCTTTTTTTAGTAATTTCAACTTCACTTCAAAGTTGTTTACCCGTCCTCTGTCCACCTTTCTTATATCAGCAAAATGACGCTTCATGCTCAACGCTCACTTATTGCGCAAATGACTTACCCCCAGCTTGCCACTCAGCGTATGTCATCATTGAAAAGTGGGAGAAATTCTAAGTTCGGGAAACCTCAATTTGTCACGAGAAGACACCGAAGCTCTGTCCGAGTTCAAGCAGAGCTAGATGAGCCTATAATCAGAATTGGTACACGAGGGTCTCCTCTTGCGCTTGCACAAGCATATATGACGCGCGACTTGCTTGCAAAAGAATTTCCAGAGCTCGCAGAAGAAGGAGCTTTAGAAATTGCGATCATCAAGACAACGGGTGATAAAGTGCTGGATAAACCTCTTGCTGACATAGGTGGGAAGGGTCTTTTCACTCGTGAACTTGATGACGCGCTGCTAGATGGGCGCGTTAATATAGCAGTGCATTCTATGAAAGATGTTCCGACTTATCTTCCGGAGGGGACGATCTTACCGTGCATGCTTCCACGTGAGGATGTCAGAGATGCATTTATATGTCTCAAGTATGATTCATTGTCTGCCCTTCCTGCAGGAGCTCTCGTTGGAACTGCGAGTCTCAGACGTCAGTCGCAACTGCTTTGGAAGTATCCCGAGCTCAAATGCGTGAATTTCCGTGGTAATGTGCAAAGCCGAATCCGTAAACTTAAAGAGGAAGTGGTAGACTGCACCTTGCTGGCTTTGGCAGGTTTGAAACGAATGGATCTTACGGAACATGCAACAAAAATTTTGGACTTTGAAGATATGCTTCCTGCTGTTGCGCAGGGAGCGATTGGAATCTCTTGTCGCACAAATGATGATAAGATGCAGGAATATTTATCGAAGTTGAATCATGAAGAGACACGCTTAGCTGTGGAATGTGAGCGTAACTTTTTGCGCTCTTTAGATGGTTCATGTCGTACTCCTATTGCCGCAAACGCACGCCTAGTAGATGGACGCTTGGTGTTTGATGGTTTAATTGCTTCACTAGACGGCACAGAAATTTTGCGAACATCTAGGGAGGGATCCTGGAGTGCTGCTGATGTGCTTGCAGCTGGAACTGATGCTGGTGATGAGTTGAAGGCAAAAGCTCCAAAAGATTTCTTTGCAAACGTTCCGGAAATGCAGGGCACGAGTGCGTGGTCATCTTAATTTGCTTGATTGTAGATGTATGGCATAGCTGGAAGTGAGAGTAACGTTTTCTTCTTGGTTCTGGGAGATCTTGAAAGGTTTTATGAATTTTCCTAGCTTTTTAGAGGTGAACTTTGAAACATATCGATCTTCTTCAATGGTTGAGAAGTTGCGTCTTTGTATCTTCATGTTGCTTCGTTTAGCCGCTAAACTTGACTAAGTTTACCAAAGTTCAAATATTTGAGTTCCTTTGAACCCAAGCTTTCTATTTCAACCTAAATTAGTGAACGTTTTCTTGGTATGTTTAGATACTTTTCACGATACTTACTTTCTTGTTTTTTTACCATCGCACCTTCAAAACTTCCAAATAATACGAACCGGCAAACATATAGTATCTGAGCTATTTTATTATTCCCTTTAAACAACAGTCTGACGTCTTTACCACTTTTCATTATTCTCCGCAATTAGTTAGCAGGGAAATATCTGCGAATTTGACCGAACAGTCGACTAGGCCGGGAGGAGGTCCAGGGGATAAGGAAATTCGCTCCTTCGTAGACTCCAGTTTTTATTGTGGTTTCTTTCCTTTTTCGCAGAAAAGGCTAAAAACCATTTACCCGTCCCGTATAAAAATGTCTACTATGCCCCCTCCGCCGCAAGAATTCAGTAAACATACTAGAGCATGCCTGAGATGTAAGCTAGTGAAAACATTTGATCAGGTAAATAATTCTATCAACTTTTCCTAATACCTTTCATCCATTTGATCATCACCAGTTCCTAACCGATGGTTGTGAAAATTGTGAAACGCTGAATTTGAAGAATAATACGGAGCTAGTTTCTCAATGGACTACGAATGCATATAGCGGGTATGAGCGTGCCAACTCTTTTCAAAATTTTAACTCTTTATGGTAGAGTTATTTCCTTGATTGATCCAAAAGCAAGCTGGACATCAAAATGGTTGAGATTAGGTACGTCTTCAAAACAATTCACAAAATTTTTTATTACATCATACGTACCAGGCCAATCTAAACCAGGTTGTTATGCCCTGGGGACACACTCTCTAAAATCTGCGAAAATCTGAGGACAAAATCTCCTTTCTCCTCTTGCTGAAACATAGACAAGCAAGAATTATAAATTGCTGGATTTTGGAAGTACTTCAAATAACTTGCACATTGTGAAGCATACATGAGATTCTTTGTGTATTTCAACGATAAATTATGGGTTGCGATTGTTTGCGGTCTCTGCTTCTTTCTCTTTCACGAGAGATTGTCTATAGGGAAGCAAGCAAGCATGCATTCACTTACAAAAACGTTGGATGGAAAAATATATGATTCCTTGATAGAGCAGGGAGTTGTACAAGAAGTTGCGAACGAGGGTGAATCAGTGGAGTTATTAGCAACAGCCTTGAATTTCTCGAGTCAATCGGCCGAAAAAAGTTTCAGCACAGATACACTGAGAGCAGAGTTATTGTCGCCAAAACCAAGTATTATTATTGATGGAAATAGTTTTAGTATCAAACCAGAGGCAGATGTGCTTTTGCTTGGAGAGGTAAATTGGCAAGAGAACGACGTTGGCGAGAATACAATTTTTGGCGGATTTGAGGACGCTCCAAAGTTTGCGAAAAGACTCCAGAATATGGCTGCTGTAATAGAAAATAGAGAAATAGCTGAGACACATAAATTGCTGATGCAACCTTTACTTCCACCATGTCGGCCTATATTTCTGCCGCGTCAATCACTTGTTGACACAAAGCCAAGAGGGGCTAAAGCTCCAGCACATGGAATCAAACGTTGTCGCATTGCTCACGATGATCATCCAACAATAGCTCTTGCTTTATTGATTGGAAAGAGTGCAGATCTTGTCAGTACTATACGGAGGTTACAGACATTAGCGACTGAGATAAAAGGTTCTAACAATGGTACAAGAAAAGTGGAGGTGCTTGTTTTAGTTGATGGTCAATGGCCAAGGGAAAAGTTATTATTAAACGCTCATAAACTTATGGAAGGTGAGAACGATTGGCTCCTTATAAGTAAGAATAAGCTGGGAGAAATGAAGCAATTTAATAAATTAACGCGATGTAGTCAAGCAGAAGTAGTCGTGTGGCTTTCTGTCGATGATTTGCCTCCGGAAAATGTCGAAAGTCTGGAACAAAAGAAGTGGATTGAGTGGATAACAAGTGCAATCAAAATAATACAGTCAGATAAGAGTATTGCTTTAGTGACGCCACAGAATAAAGAATTGCATGATGAAACAATGAGGTATTCGATGAGCGTGAAGCTGGCTCCCTTTGTAGTACAACGGGAAAGTGTCATTAAATTGGGTGGTATTGAAGAATGGGGTGCTTGTCGCGGTGAGAAGATAACGAGAGAAGTTGGAACTGAACTTGCTCAAAGGCTTTGGAGAGGGGGATTCAAAGCTATCCTCCTAGTATCTTCAACAGATTTTCTTGGTAGATATCTTCCCCTCGCAAGTGCTAATCATTATGTTGGAGCCTATAGTGCTAATATTGAAACCGAGTGGCCATTCGTTCTTCCTGGAAGAACCCAAAAAGATATTTCTGAATCAAGAGAGGCACTCATTTCGGGAGCAGCAAGAACGAAAGAAGTGGTTGGAAACTGTGTATCTCCAGGTCTAGATGATGCGGGAATATATCATGGAGCAACAAAATCATGTCATGGAGAAGTGCAGTCATATCCCGTTGTTTCAATTGTTATGCAATATTTCCGACGTCCCAAAATTATTATTCCTTTGTTGAATTCTCTGGTTCGCTTGAAGTTTCAAGTTGAATTTATCATCAACGATGATAGCATTTCGGAGCTATCTGAATTTACGAGGTATTCATCTCGGGGACCTCAAAAT
>Ga0310343_10000272_pt1 | contig 24261 bp, 27 predicted proteins | sample HC15DNA2025_MG_FD_203519 | JGI IMG/M metagenome (GOLD analysis project Ga0310343, IMG submission 203519) | Marine microbial communities from station ALOHA, North Pacific Subtropical Gyre - HC15-DNA-20-25_MG | ecosystem: Environmental > Aquatic > Marine > Oceanic | place: Pacific Ocean: North...
TTCTCATTTTTGTAAATTTGTGGATTTTTTTGTTTAACTTTACAATTCTTAATGGTATTGTTTACAAAACAACATTCAACTTTCATGTCTTCTGAAACATTAAGTGATAATAAATTAGCAACAATATCAAGTTTAAAAGCTAGTAACGATGTTGACCTTGTTAGATCTTATCTGAGGGATATAGGTAGAGTTCCACTATTATCTCATGAACAAGAAATTACTCTTGGAAGGCAAGTTCAAGAATATATGCAGGTCGAAAGAGCGGAATTGGAAATTATTGAACTTACAGGAGATAAGCCAAGTATTGAGGAACTATCTAACAAATTAAATTTATCAACTTCCATAATAAAAAAAAGATTTAGAGCTGGACAAAGGGCTAAAGAAAGAATGGTTGCAGCTAATTTAAGGTTGGTAGTAAGTGTTGCAAAAAAATATACTAAAAGAAATATGGAATTATTAGATTTAATCCAGGAGGGAACGATAGGTCTTGTGAGAGGTGTAGAAAAATTTGATCCAGCCAGAGGCTATAAGTTCTCAACATATGCATACTGGTGGATTAGACAAGGTATTACTAGAGCGATAGCCGAAAAAAGCAGAGCTATAAGATTACCTATTCACATAACTGAAATGTTGAATAAGTTAAAAAAAGGTCAAAGAGAGTTGAGTCAAGAAATGTCTAGAACTCCAACAGTAAGTGAACTTGCTAAATACGTAGAGCTTCCTGAAGAAGATGTTAAAGACTTGATGTGCAAAGCTGGGCAGCCAGTTAGTCTTGAAACAAAAGTTGGTGATGGTGAAGATACTGTTTTATTAGATTTACTTGCAGGAGGCGAGGATTTGCCTGATGAACAAATAGAGATGGATTGTATGAGGGGCGATCTTCATTCTCTTCTGCATCAATTACCAGATCTGCAATGTAGAGTCTTAAGAATGAGATACGGAATGGATGGTGACGAGCCGATGTCTCTCACAGGCATAGGCAGGGTACTAGGAATAAGTAGGGATCGAGTAAGAAATCTAGAACGAGATGGATTAAGAGGTTTGAGAAGACTTAGTGATAATGTAGAAGCCTATTTTGTTTCCTGAAGAAATTCATACATTAATTTGTTTGTTTCTTCGGGTTCTTCATCATGAGGACAGTGACCAGCACCTTTAATAATATCTAATCTTTTAATATTCCTAAATTTTTTCTTCCATTCTTTTGCTTCAGTCAAAGATTCCCAAGGATCTTTTTCTCCCCAAATCAATTGGATTGGAATATTTACTTTACCTAACAAATCTGGAGCAAGATAGTCATCAAAAAGGTTAATAAAGCCACGAAATGCTTCTTTGGAGTTTTTCCTTATAGAGGGTTGATATAGAATTTCAATTAATTCTTCATCGACATTTTTTCCTGAAGGGTAAGCTTGTCTAAGTATTTGTTTTATAACTTTTGGATTAGCAGCTCTTGTAAAAAGTGTATCACTTATAATCCTTTGTCTTACTAAAGTTTTTAATATCGGCCTGAATAAATTCATCAAAACATTACTTTTTTTTAAGCGTTTATCATCCATAGTCCTTTGCGCACAATCAATCAAAATTACACCTTTACAATGTTCTTTAAGAATTTCAGCCGCTTTCAATGCGATAACACCACCAATTGAGTTCCCTACTAGGTAAACGGGAGATTGTATTACTTCATAACAAAAGGTTGATATTTGATCACTCCATAAATCAAATGAATATTTAACTGAATTTTTTATATGTCTTTCATAATTTAATGAAGCATTAGGCTGACTGCTTTCTCCAAATCCTAGTAAGTCAATTGCATAGCAATTAAAAACATTGCTAAGAAAATCTTGATTATATCTCCAATGTTTTTTTGAAGCTCCAAATCCATGGACCAATAAAATATTAATATTTTTTTCGTTAGTAGAATTTTTTGATAAGGACCATGAAATTTCCCAATTTTTCCACTTCCAGATTTCAGATTTCTTTAAAGACACTTCATATTAGTTATTAATTAAACTTTAATTCAAAAAAAAAATATTCGTTTTGGATTAATTATTCTTATGAATGAAAGAGGATTTAATTTTATGAAAAAGACTAAGGTCGTATGTATTGGAGAGGCTTTAATAGATAGGATCATAAATAAGTCAAATAAAGGATTTACAGATTATTTGGGCGGTGCACCTGCTAATGTTGCGTGTGCATTGAGCAAATTAAACATTGATTCAATATTTATTGGACGTTTAGGAATTGATAATTTTGGAAAAAAATTTATTGCAAAATTTAAAGAATTAAATGTTAATTTAGATCTCTTGCAACTAGATAATGATTTATCAACTCGCGTAGTAAATGTAGAAAGAGATCATTTTGGAGATCGTTTTTTTGCAGGTTTCGATGCAACCTCTCATTCAATTTTTGCTGATGAAGCTCTGAATAAGAAATTAGTCGAAAAAGAACTTGTAAGTGTAGAGAAAATTTTTTTAGAAACAAAATATTTAGTTACAGGGACTATATTACTATCATCTCCAATATCCGCGGAGACTATTTTTTTTCTCTTTGGACAGGCAAATAAATTAAAAGTCAAAATAATTATTGATTTGAATTGGAGAAAAGTCTTTTGGGATTATTCAAGTTTTTCATCAGAAATTAGTAAAACATCGCGAGTTAATCTAATTAAAAAATTTTGTAATCATGCTCATGTCTTAAAACTGGCTAAGGAAGAAGCAACTTTGTTTTTTAATAATGAAAATCCTTTACAAATATCTCAACAATTGGCAAAAAACCCAGATGTAATAATCACTAATGGGAGTAACCCTGTTGCATGGTATATCAATGGATTACAAGGAACTACACAAATTCCTTATTCAAAAGAAATTGTCGATACTACAGGCGCAGGTGATGCCTTCCTTGCTGGCTTTATTTCACAATTAATTTCTTCTGGCTATCCTTCAAATAAACTAGAAATTGAAGATTGTGTAATGTTCGCAAGTGTTTGCGGACTTTTAACCTGCCTTGGTGAAGGTGCAATTGAGCAACAGCCGAATTATGAAAAGGTTAATAAATTTCTTGGATCCCTAATCTTGTAGTGTCTCCCGAAATTATTTGCGTAACTAATTTCTATTTTCCAGAAATTTTCAATAAGGGGTTCTATTAATTCTGGCCATTCAATAACTAAAATGGCTTGGTTTTGTAAAGCCTCCTCTTCTTCAGAAAAAAAAACTTCTTTAGCTGAAGAAATATTTTCTAACCTGTATAAATCAAGATGAATTAGAGGAATTTTACCAGAATTATAATGATGTGATAAAGCAAATGTAGGGCTTGTAATGTCTTCAGAGATAGATAAACCTTTTGCTATGCCTTGCACTAATGAAGTTTTACCTGATCCAATTGGTCCTTGTAATAAAACAATTGATTTTGGATTTAATTTTTGTGAGAGTTGTTCACCTAAATTTAAAGTCTCTTTTAAATTTTCAACAAACACAATTTTAAACAAAAATCATTTATAGTTTAATAGACAAAGTATTAACAAGAAATGGTTATTGCAAATTCAGTTAAAACCTCTATTCCTAATTACGTAGTTTCAAATATTGCGTTATCAGATTTTGGACGTAAAGAAATTAAAATCGCTGAAACTGAAATGCCTGGATTAATGGCTCTTAGAGATAAATATCAGTCTGAAAAGCCTCTTAAAGGAGCAAAAATAGCTGGAAGTCTTCATATGACAATTCAGACGGCAGTATTAATAGAAACTCTTGTTGATCTTGGCGCAAAAGTAAAATGGGCATCCTGCAATATCTTTTCAACCCAAGATCATGCAGCAGCAGCCATTGCAGAGAAAGGAATCTCTGTATACGCGAAAAAAGGTGAGACTCTTGATGAATATTGGCAGTACACCCATTACATTCTTGATTGGGGTTCAGATTCCCCAAATATGATTCTTGATGATGGAGGTGATGCCACAGGATTATTAATACTGGGTAGTAAGGCAGAAAAAGATTTGTCTGTTTTAGATAATCCTGGTAATGAAGAAGAAATTGCTTTATTTAAATCTATCAAGTCCAAGTTGCAATCAGATGGTAACTTCTACTCTAGAATCAAAAGCAATATAATTGGTGTCACTGAAGAAACTACAACGGGAGTTGCCAGACTATACCAGTTACAAAAGCAAAATGCATTACCTTTTCCTGCTATAAATGTTAATGATTCAGTAACCAAAAGCAAATTTGATAATTTATATGGTTGTAGAGAATCTTTAGTTGACAGCATTAAACGTGCTACTGATGTGATGATCGCGGGCAAGGTTGCTTTAGTAATGGGTTTTGGTGATGTAGGTAAAGGTTCAGCACAGTCATTAAGAGGTCTTGGTGCAATTGTTAAAGTTGCTGAAGTTGATCCAATTTGCGCTCTTCAAGCTGCAATGGAGGGTTACAGCGTTGTAACTTTAGATGATGTTGTAGAAGACATAGATATATTTGTTACAGCCACTGGTAATTATCAGGTAATTACCCATGAAAATCTTGTCAAGATGAAGGATGAAGCCATAGTTTGCAATATTGGTCATTTTGATAATGAAATTGATGTAGCTTCATTAAAAAATTATCCATGGGAAAATATTAAGCCTCAGGTCGATCACATAACTTTACCGAGTGGCAACAAAATTATTCTTTTAGCTGAAGGTAGATTAGTAAACTTAGGCTGTGCTACTGGACATCCAAGTTTTGTTATGAGTAATTCTTTTACTAATCAGGTGCTAGCTCAAATTGAACTTTTCAATAAGTCGGAACATTATGCCAAGGAAGTTTATGTATTACCAAAACATTTAGATGAAATGGTAGCTAGACTCCATCTAGACAAAATAGGTGCAAAATTAACAAAATTAACTAAACAACAGGCTGATTATATTAATGTTTCTGTTGAAGGTCCCTATAAACCAGAACTTTATAGATATTAAGTTTGAATTTAATTTTTATAAATTTTTTTACTTCAATTCCCGACTACATCAGTTTGGCGGTAGAAAAAAATTCAATAATTGCATACCTTACAATATGTTTGGCTATGTTTTTAGAAAATATAATACCTCCAATCCCTTCGGAAATAATAATGCCTTTGGGAGGATTTTTCGTTTATCAACAAAAATTAAATTTTTATATTTTGGTTTTATGGGGGCTACTTGGAACAGTTTTAGGTGCATTGCCTTGGTATTACTTAGGTAGATTAGTAAATGAAAAAAGACTTTCAAATTTTTTAGATCAAAAAGGAAAATATTTAGGAATTTCCTCTAATGATTTAGATAAAAGTAAAAGGTGGTTTGAGAAATATGGGGTTTCTTTAGTTTTTTGGGGTCGATTGGTACCTGGTATAAGAACGTTAATTTCCGTTCCTGCTGGCATAGAACTTATGCCTTTAAGAAAATTTTTGATTTGGACAACATTTGGTAGTTTACTATGGGTCGCTATTCTCACTTATGCAGGTTATTTATTTGGTGAAAATTATTCAATTATTGAAACTTATTTAGATCAAATAAAATACGTTTTGAAGCCAATTTTAATTTTAATTTTCTTATATTTTTTTATAAAGTTACTTATTAGATTTTTAAAAAAAAATAGATTTTAGAAAGGGATTTCACTTGAGTTACTATTGTTAGAATATTGGCTATTTTCAGATTCTTTTCTAGAGCTTAGTAAATTTAATCTATCTACCCTAACAACTGGTTTATATCTATCTTCACCAGTATTTTTATCTTTCCAACTATCAATTTTAAAGCTCCCTGTAATTCCAATTAAAGAACCTTTTTTAACGTAATCTGCTGCTATTTGAGCTTGTTTACCCCATATTTCTAAATTAAACCAGTCTGGTTCTTCATCCCTGCTTCTTCTGTTAACCGCGAGAGTGAAATTAGCTACGATGCTCCCAGATTCAAAATATCTGACATCTGGTTCTCTTCCGGCTCTACCAACAAGGTTAATAGTGTTAATTTCCATAATTTTTTTATTTAATACTACTCATATTTCTAGTTTCTGCTCAAAGTTTTGCTTGCTATTCATAACTAAACGATAGATTTCTGAGAGCTAAGCAAAAAATAGATATATTATTTATAAAAAAGAATTCTTATTGTGATTTTTAACAGATTTAAATTTTCCAGAGATATTGGCATAGATTTAGGAACGGCCAATACCCTGATACATGTATCAGGTAAGGGTGTTGTTTTACAAGAGCCTTCAGTGGTAGCTATGGATTTAGAAGAAGGGATTCCATTGGCTGTTGGTAAAGAAGCAAAGTTAATGCTTGGAAGAACTCCTGGCAATATTAGAGCTGTAAGACCACTAAGAGATGGGGTTATTGCAGATTTTGATGCGGCAGAACAAATGATAAAAACATTTATTCAAAAATGCAACGAAGGCAAGGGTATAGTAGCCCCAAGAATAGTTATTGGTATTCCTAGTGGAGTTACTAGTGTTGAACGAAGAGCAGTAAGAGAAGCTGGTTTAGCAGGAGCTAGAGAAGTTCACTTAATTGATGAACCTGTTGCAGCCGCAATAGGAGCATCATTACCAGTAACTGAGCCTATTGGAACTATGATTGTTGATATTGGTGGTGGTACTACTGAGGTTGCAGTCTTAAGTTTGGGTGGAACTGTATTAAGTGAATCTGTTCGGATAGCTGGCGACGAAATAAATGAATCTATTGCGCTATATCTAAAAAAAGTTCATAATTTAGTTGTTGGAGAGAGAACTGCAGAAGATATCAAAATTAAAATTGGATCTGCTTTTCCAGATGATGATTTTGATAAAACTACTTTAGAGGTGAGAGGTTTACATCTTTTATCTGGTCTACCCAGATCAGTCACTTTGACATCAGGAGAAATTAGAGAAGCCATGGCTGAAACACTTAGTAAAATAGTGGAGGCCGTAAAAAGAACTTTAGAGAGAACCCCTCCTGAACTTGCTGCAGATATTGTTGATAGGGGAATTATGCTTGCAGGAGGTGGAGCTTTAGTGAGAGGCATTAATGATTTACTTAGTGATGAAACGGGAATTTTTACCCACATAGCAGAAAATCCACTGCTTTGCGTAGTTAATGGATGTGGAGAGGTTTTAGATGATTTTAAAAAACTGAAAAGAGTTGTCGATACTCCAGACTTTATAAGGAACGCAATAAGAGATTAATATTATGTTAGACCTCCGACGAATTTCTAGTAATCGTTGGTGGCATAAAAAGAAGAGTTGGATTTTTTTTGGAATTTTTGTTTTTTTAGTTTTCGTCAGGATATCAAAGGGATCTTTTTATAAAGATTTTTATTATTTTATTTCAAAGCCTTTTTGGCCTGGTGAATCTCAAAAAGAAGTTCTTCGAAAGAGCATAAACCAAGAATCTTTAATAAAGTTGAATCTTCTTAAAAAGGATAATTTAAGACTTCGTAAAATTTTATCTCTTCAAGAATCGTTTAATAATGACAATATTACAGCTGCAGTTATTTCAAGAAAAACAGGTAGTTGGTGGAGACAAATAATATTAAACAAAGGTTCAAAAGATGGAGTTGAAATTGGTAGCACTGTTATTGGGCCGGGTGGCTTATTAGGAAGAGTTGATAATACTTCTTTATTTACTTCTTCAGTTACTTTAATTACTTCTCCAGAAAGTAAGTTAGGAGTGTGGGTAGACAGAATTGAAATTAATGGATTATTGATTGGTTTAGGAGATGATTATCCCAGCTTAATAATCTATTCAAAAGAAGCTGATATTAAAGTAGGTGATTTCGTATCATCATCACCTGCTAGTACCTTATTACCACCAAATATTCCTATTGGTTTTGTTCAATCTATAGATGAGTCACTTAAATCAAAAAAAACGGCAAAAATATCACTTTTGGCAAAACCTCATCTAATTGATTGGGTGCAAATTTTAAAAGTAAATATTTAATGAATAAATTTTTCATAAAACAATCATCCATATTAAGTTTTATTTTGATCCCAATTATTTTTTTGTGGCACCCTAATTGGCTTGGATTTTTAGGAGTACAGCCATATTGGCCATTATTTTGGTTATTGCCTTGGTCAATGATTCATGGATCAATGAATGGACTAATATTTGGTTTGTTTTTAGGTTTAATTTTAGATTCGGTAACTTTAGATAATAATTTTACTCAAATACCAGGCTTAATTATATGTGGAATTATGTTTGGGAGAATTAAATTAAATACTGATTTTTTAGTGGGACATTTTAGGTATGGTTTAATTTGTTCATTTGGTAGTTCTATATGTGGGATTCTTTATTTTTTACAAATTTTGTATAGAAATTATTCAGATAGTTCTTTTTTATTAGTTATCCCTAGTTTTCAAAATATCTTAGCTGAGGTTTTTCTGACAGGTTTTTTTGCTCCTTTTATGTGCTCTCAACTTTTAAGAATCTTTAATTTTTCAAAAAGAAAACTACAATAATATATTTGGCTAAGAAGAAAAAATTGTACTCAAAAAATACATAATCTTAAACCATTGAAAATTTCTTGTAAATCTACGGAATATCTCTTTGAGGGTTCGTGATGTTATATTCTTAATTGTTAGAATAAATGTTCAATGCAATAGTTCTTTGCTTTGAAATATCGAGAATCATTTTTAACTATGTCAAAAGCAAGAATTTTAGTTGTTGATGATGAACCAGCAGTTTTGAAAGTATTAGTTACAAGACTTCAACTAGCAGGATATCAAGTTTTTTCAGCGACAAACGGAGAAGAAGCTCTTGAATCTTTTCACAGAGATTCCCCAGACTTGATAGTTCTTGATGTTATGCTTCCAAAAATGGATGGATTCGCAGTTTGCAGAAGAATTAGAGCTGAATCAGTAGTTCCAATAATATTCTTAACCGCATTAGAGGCTATTTCAGAGAGAGTTGCAGGGTTGGATTTAGGGGCTGATGATTACTTATCTAAACCATTTAGCCCAAAAGAGTTAGAAGCTAGGATAGCTACTATTTTGAGAAGAATGGGTCCTACTGTATCTGTTACTGAAACTAAAGAAGTTCCTTCTGGCAAAGGAGTTATGAAATTTGGAAGTTTAGTCGTTGATACTAATCGCAGACAAGTTTCTAGATCCGGGGATAGAATTAACCTTACTTATACTGAATTTAGCCTATTAGAATTATTATTTGACGAGCCTGGTAAGGTTGTTCCTCGAGCAGAAATTTTGGAACAATTATGGGGCTATCCTCCTCGTAGGGCTGCAGATTTAAGAGTTGTAGATGTATATGTAGCTAGACTAAGAGGTAAATTGGAGCCAGACCCAAGAAATCCAGAATTAATATTAACTGTTAGAGGGATTGGTTATGCATCTCAGAGAGTTGGTGAAACAGCAACATCTTTGGCAAGTTGAACCATACTCTGATAATTTTATTAAATAAAACATATTTTAAAATAAATTTTGTCTGAAATAAGAGATACCCGTTTACAAAAAGCTAATTTACTAGTTAGTAGAGGATTTGCTTCTTACGCAGAGAGTTTTAAAGTTTCACACACTACGAAATTTCTTATTCAAAAATTTGATTATTTAGAAAATGGTCAAGAAGAAGATTTTAGTGTTTCTATTGCAGGTAGAGTGATGGCGAAAAGGGTAATGGGTAAAATTGCCTTTTTAACAATAAGCGATCAAGAAGGTCAAATTCAGCTTTATTTAGATAAAAGGATTATTAATTGTAATTTTGAAAATCAAAAATTACTTTCTTTTGAAGATATTAAAGAAATAGTAGATATTGGTGATTGGATAGGTGTTTACGGAACTATTAAAACAACTAATAAAGGTGAGCTTTCTATTAAAGTAGAAAAATGGGAAATGTTATCGAAGTCATTACAGCCTTTACCAGATAAATGGCATGGTTTGACTGATATTGAAAAAAGATATAGACAACGTTATCTAGATTTAATAGTGAATCCTCACTCTAAAAATATATTTAAAACAAGAGCAAAATGTATATCTTTTATAAGAAAATGGCTCGATAATAGAAATTTTTTAGAGATAGAAACTCCAATTCTTCAATCTGAGGCTGGTGGTGCTGAAGCAAGACCATTTATTACTCATCACAATACATTAGATATCCCGCTTTATTTAAGAATAGCTACAGAATTACATTTAAAAAGAATGGTTGTTGGGGGATTTGAGAAAGTTTATGAATTGGGAAGAATCTTCCGTAATGAAGGGATAAGTACGAAGCATAATCCAGAATTTACCTCGGTTGAAATTTATCAAGCTTTTTCAAACTACGTCGATATGATGAATCTAACAGAAGAGCTTATTAAGGATATCGTAGCAAATGCATGTGGAACTTTAATTATAAATTATCAAAATAAGGAAATTGATTTTTCTAAACCTTGGTTAAGAATATCTATGAAAGATATTGTCAAACAATATACAGGAATAGATTTTGATTCTTTTGGTGGAGACTTTCAAGCTGCAAAACATGATGTTAAAAGTATAAATGTTGAATTTTCTAATAAAGTCAACAGTATAGGAAGACTGTTAAATGAAGTTTTTGAGCAAAAAGTAGAATCGGAACTTATTGAACCTACTTTTGTTATCGATTATCCTGTTGAAATTTCTCCCTTGGCTAGACCCCACCTAGATAATAAAGAAATGGTACAAAGATTCGAATTATTCATAGTTGGTCGAGAGCTGGCAAATGCTTTTAGTGAGTTGATAGATCCAGTAGATCAAAGAGAGAGAATGCAATTACAGCAATCTCTTAGAGACGAAGGAGACCATGAGGCTCATTGTATTGATGAAGATTTTTTGACTGCTTTAGAGATAGGCATGCCTCCCACGGGAGGATTAGGTATTGGCATTGATAGACTAATTATGTTAATTACTAATAGTCCATCAATTAGAGATGTAATTCCTTTCCCATTGTTAAAACCAGAAATAACTTCTAATAAAAATAAAAAATCACCCTTGAATGAAGTAAAATAGATTAATTGATCCAATACGAAATTTTTTTAAATGAGTGGTGAACGTGTTGGTTTCCGTTTCAAACACGCGGATGCAGTAGTAAAAAGAAATCCTCAAGGCCGATCAAGAAGAGGATGGGTTATTGAACCAGTGGAGCAAACTACAAGTAGAGGTACAAAAATGCCTGCGTACAAAATTCGCTGGAGAGATAGTGAGAGACCTGAAACTGTTTTACAACATATGTTAATTGCTGATCCTGATCCTTCTCCTCCTCCAAGTTCAGTAAGTTTATAATCAAAGTTTAATAAGACTGAATATTATCTTTATCTTTTTAGAGCAGAGTTGATTTCTTTTTTTATACTTTTTTGTTTTTCATCTTGTCGTTTGTCATGTAATTTTTTCCCTTTACCGACTCCAATAGTTAGTTTTATCCATGAGCCTTTTAAATAAAGAGATAATGGGACAATAGTCATTCCTTTTTTTTCTGTATTGGATTTTAGTTTTATGATTTCTTTTTTATGTAGCAGCAACTTTCTATTTCTTAATGGATCATGATTAAAGAAAGACCCTACATTTTTGTGTGGTGAAATGTGAACATTTAATAATAAGATCTCACCATCTCTGAATGAACAGTAACCATCTCTTAAATTTGCTTTTCCGTTTCTAATAGATTTTACTTCAGTCCCTAAAAGTTCAATCCCAGCTTCGATTGTTTCAGATATTGCATATTGAAATTTTGCATATCTATTCTCAGCCAGACGTTTAAAATTATTTTCTTTTTTAGAATTTTTTGCCATTTTAGTTGTAAAAAAATCTTTCTACTCAGAACAATTGCAATTAATCTTTCATTATGGCAATAATTTCTTCCAATATAGGCGATAATGACTTTTCTTTTAGTAAAAAAGATCTTAGGCTAGTTGATTCAAAAATCATTCCAGAAGAAAAAAGAAAAAATAATCTGAACTTAGCTCGCCCTGTTTCATTAAAAGAATTTATTGGCCAAGAAAAACTCAAGTCTTCTTTAAGAATAGCTATCGATGCTTCAATTTATAGAAAAGAACCTTTGGAGCATACTCTTTTATATGGACAGCCTGGTTTAGGTAAGACTACCCTAGCTTTTTTGATAGCCCATGAAATGAATACGAAATGTAAAGTAGCTACTGCACCTGCAATTGAAAGGCCAAGAGATATTGTTGGTTTACTGCTTGGATTAAAAGAAGGTGAGGTTTTATTTATTGATGAGATACATCGCTTAAATAGACTAACTGAGGAGTTGTTATATTCTGCAATGGAGGATTTTAGACTAGATTTAACTATGGGAGCAAATAGAGGAGCACGTTGCAGAACAATTAACCTTCCCAAGTTTACTCTGATTGGCGCTACAACTAAATTAGCCTCAATTAGTGCCCCTTTAAGAGATAGATTTGGTTTATCTCAAAAAATTGAATTTTATACATTTGATGAATTAAAACAAATAATTTTTAATTATTCCCGATTAATAAACTTTTATTTAGATGACGAATCATCCTATCATTTGGCAAGAATATCCCGAGGGACTCCAAGAATTGCTTTAAGATTATTAAGACGAGTCAGAGATTATGCTCAAGTTGTTAAAAAAACTAATGTTATCTCTGTTAATTTAATAAAAAAAGCTTTAAATTCTTACCAAATAGATGAAAAAGGATTGGACTCTTTAGATAGACAATATTTATCTTTTTTGAACCAAAATGATAATATTCCATCTGGCCTTGATTCAATAGCAGCTGGATTGGGCGATGATTCTTCAATGTTAGAATTTGTAGTTGAGCCATATCTAATCCAAATTGGTTTTCTTACAAGAACTCCTCGAGGAAGATTGCTTACTTCTTTGGGGAAAAAGTACATTGATACAAAAAATGATAACTTTTAAAAAAGTTAAGGTTTGTTTTTTATTAATTTTTGTTTTCGTCAATATTTTTTATATTGCACCATGCTATTCATTATCTTTGAGAGAGGATTTGTTTAAAAATGCATTAGATTTAAGCTCAAGCGGAAAATTTAATCTCGCTTTACAAGAATGGAATAAATATCTCGATTCTTATCCTGAAGATGCTCAGGCTTTTAGCAATAGAGGAAATGTAAGACTTGTCATGGGAGATATAGATGGATCAATAGATGACCAAAATAAGGCAATCAGTTTAAACCCTAATGAAATAGATCCCTATATTAATAGAGGCATTGCAGAAGAAGCATTAGGTCAATGGCTAGAAGCGAAAAAAGATTATATGTTTGTTATTTCGCAAGATAGTGAAAATTTTTCTGCATTATATAATTTAGCTAATGTTGAAGGTTCTACATCAAAATGGGAAAAAGCAAGAGAATTATTTTCAAAAGCTTCTTTGTATAATCCTGGATTTGCTATGGCAAGGTCAAGCATGGCTTTAGCAGATTTCCAGTTGGGAAGAATTGATGAATCTGAAAAAGAATTAAAAAATTTAATTAGACGTTATCCAACTTTTGCAGATGCTAGGGCAGCTTTAACAGCTTTGAATTGGTTCAAGGGTGAATCTGGTAAAGCTGAGAGTAATTGGATAGCAGTAACTGAATTAGATCCTAGGTACAGCGATGAGGAATGGTTAAAAAAAATAAGAAGATGGCCGCCAAAACCAACTAAAGAGTTAATGAATTTTATTGATTTAAAATAAGTAATGAATAGAGATCAGTTTTTAAAAAAAATTGATTCATTTAGTGATGAATTAATTAATTTAAGAAGGCATATCCATGCACATCCGGAATTAAGTGGCCTTGAAAATCAAACTGCAATTTTAATAAGTGGTTATTTAAAAAGTATTGGTTGGAATGTAAGAGAATCTATAGGCAGGACTGGAGTTATAGCTGATTTTGGTCCCTCAGATAAAGGTATCATAGGCTTAAGAGTGGATATGGACGCGTTACCAATATTTGAGGAAACTGAATTAAGTTTTTCTTCAAAAGTAGATGGCGTAATGCATGCTTGTGGGCACGATTTGCATATATCAATTGGATTGGGTGTAGCAAAAATTATTAAGGATTTAAAACTTAATTTAGGGACTAGGATAATTTTTCAGCCCGCTGAAGAAATTGCGAGTGGAGCTAGATGGATGATTAAGGATGGTGCCACTGACGGGTTAGCTCATATTTTGGGAGTTCATGTCTACCCTGATTTATCTGTAGGGACTATTGGAATTAAAGAGGGTAGTTTAACTGCAGCCGCTGGAGAACTCAAGGTAGAAATTAAAGGAAAATCTGGACACGGTGCAAGACCTCATGAAGGGGTTGACGCTATTTGGGTTGCCTCTAAAATTATCTCGGGAATTCAAGAATCAATAACTCGTCAGTTAGATCCTTTGGATCCTGTAGTAATAACTTTTGGCAAAATAAATGGTGGCAATGCATTCAATGTTCTTGCAGAAAAAGTTAATTTAATTGGTACGGTTAGATGCACTAACCTTAAATTATTTAAGAATATTGGTAATTGGCTCAATGAAAAAATCTCTTCTTTAGCTAATAGTTGTGGAGCTGATGCAAAGGTATTATTTAGAGAAATAACTCCACCTGTCAATAATAATTGTGAAATCAATAGAGTTATCCGAGATGCTGGTGTTAATGTTTTGGGTCGAGAAAATGTTATTGAATTACAAAAACCATCATTAGGCGCTGAAGATTTCGCTGAGTTTTTGAATGAAATCCCTGGGGCAATGTTTAGGCTTGGCGTTTCTAGTTCAAATGGATGTGCTCCACTACATAGTTCCAAATTTGATCCAGATGAGAGAGCTATTGCTGTTGGAATTAAAGTGATAACGGAATCCATAGTAAAATTAAATAATGAAATGATTAATACATTTGATAAATGACAATTAATAAAAGATTTATTTTGTCTTTTGTGGCTCCTTTCATGATCCTAATGTCTCTTAAAGGCTTGATATTTAGTCAAAATGCAAGGAAAATTTTTTATTTACCTATTGGCTTAATGGGAATTTCAATAATTTTGGAGAAAGAAGTAAGAAGAAGATTGGAAAGGAAAAATATTTTAAAAAAAATAAAGTCTTTTCAAAAAATCAAATAAATTTTTTTATTTAATTTACGCAATATGTGATGACTAATTTTTAGAAAAGAGCTATTAATAAAACTAATACTAGGGGTGCTAAGAAATTTAACTTAGCTGAGATCATACCCTTTGAACCTGAATCAATAATCTTGATTCAGGGAAGTGGAAATTTGATCAAACTTTAGTAATACAACTTTCAAAAATTTATAAATTATGAGAAGTTCCTGGATTAAGCCTCGCCTTGGCAAAGATAATGTAACTCAGATGAACTTTGCTAGGAACGGATATATCACCGAGGAAATGGATTTTGTTGCTAAAAAAGAGAATCTGCCTGCTTCTCTAATAATGGAAGAAGTGGCAAGAGGAAGATTAATCATTCCAGCTAATATTAATCATTTGAATCTTGAGCCTATGTCTATAGGTATTGCTTCTAGATGCAAAGTTAATGCAAATATTGGTGCTTCCCCTAATGCTAGTGATATCAATGAAGAGGTAGAGAAGCTAAAGCTAGCAGTTAAATATGGCGCTGATACGGTTATGGATCTTTCTACAGGTGGGGTAAATTTAGATGAAGTGCGGCAAGCAATTATTCAGGAATCTCCTGTCCCAATTGGCACAGTACCGGTTTATCAAGCTTTAGAAAGTGTACATGGCTCAATAGATAGGCTAACAGAAGACGATTTTCTTCATATTATTGAAAAACATTGCAAGCAGGGCGTAGATTATCAAACTATTCATGCTGGACTATTAATAGAACATTTGCCAAAAGTCAAAGGAAGAATTACTGGGATAGTTAGTAGAGGCGGTGGCATTTTAGCTCAATGGATGTTACATCATTTTAAGCAAAATCCTTTATATACAAGGTTTGATGATATTTGTGAAATTTTTAAGAAATATGATTGTACTTTTTCTTTAGGAGATTCACTCAGGCCTGGATGTTTACATGATGCTTCTGATGATGCTCAGTTAGCCGAATTGAAGACTTTAGGAGAGCTTACTCGAAGAGCATGGGAACATAATGTTCAAGTAATGGTTGAAGGTCCTGGTCATGTACCTATGGACCAAATAGAATTTAATGTGAGAAAGCAAATGGAAGAATGTTCAGAAGCTCCCTTTTATGTGCTTGGTCCATTAGTAACAGATATATCTCCTGGGTACGACCATATTTCAAGTGCTATTGGAGCAGCGATGGCGGGTTGGTATGGGACCTCTATGTTATGTTATGTGACACCAAAAGAACATCTTGGTCTTCCAAATGCAGAAGATGTACGAGAAGGATTAATCGCTTATAAGATAGCTGCTCATGCTGCTGACATAGCGAGACATCGAGCTGGAGCTCGTGATAGAGATGATGAACTTAGTCATGCAAGGTATAACTTCGATTGGAATAAACAATTTGAACTCTCATTAGATCCAGAAAGAGCTAAGCAATATCATGATGAGACATTACCTGAAGAAATTTTTAAAAAGGCCGAATTTTGTTCAATGTGTGGACCAAAACATTGCCCAATGAATTCAAAAATTTCTGATGAATCTCTTGATCAACTAAAAGATAAACTAGAAGAATGTAATTCTTCTGTGTAGTTAGTTTGTTAATAATCCTTATAGTATTTCCTTTGTCTTATTTACAACGTTTTCAACTGTAAATCCGAAATTTTTCATACACTCGCCACCTGGTGCTGATGCACCAAACCTGTTCATAGTAATACAGATCCCATCAAAACCTGTATATTTATGCCAACCAAATGAATGGGCTGCTTCTACTACAACTCTCTTTGTAACGCTGCTAGGTAAAACACTTTCTCTGTAGGACTCTTCTTGTTCTTCGAAAAGTTCTACGCAGGGCATAGAGACAACTCTAGTTTTTTTACCTAAGTTTGCAATCTCTTTACTTGCTTCAATGCAAAGATTTAGTTCGCTTCCAGTTCCAATAAATATTAAGTCTGGTGTTCCTTCGCAGTCAGAAACTATATATCCTCCTAATGCAACTTTTTCAATTGAAGTATTTTCTTGGTTGGGCATACCTTGTCTACTTAAACAAAGAGCAGAGGGTCTTTTTCGATTTTGAATAGCAAGCTTATAAGCTCCACTTGTTTCATTTCCATCACCTGGTCTAAAAACTAGCATATTAGGCATGGCTCGAAGAGAAGGGATAGTTTCAATAGGTTGATGTGTGGGGCCATCTTCACCTACACCAATTGAATCATGGGTCAATACATAAATAACTCCTAATTCGCTAAGTGCTGAAAGCCTCATTGAACCTCTCATATAATCAGCGAAAACAAGGAAGGTGCCCCCATAAGGGATAAGACCACTATTATGATACGCAATACCATTTAATACGGCTGCCATTGCATGTTCTCGTACTCCAAAATGTAAATATCTTTTTTCAGGGCTATGAGGTTGGAATGATCCAGTTTCGCCTTTGATATCTGTGTAGTTTGAGTGAGTTAAATCTGCTGATCCACCAATTAATTCTGGTAGGTTGGGACCTAGAGCGCCCAAACATATTTGTGAATGCTTTCTAGTTGCTAAACCTTTATCATCAGGCGTATAAGATGGGAGATTTGCGTCCCAATTCTCAGGTAATTGCCCTTTTAACATTCTATTTAACTCAGCTCCTTCTGAAGGATATTTTTTCTTATATTCTTCAAATCTTGAATCCCATTCTTTCTCCAAGTTTTCGCCCTTATCTATTGATTTTCTAAAGTGTTTATAAACTTCATCTGGTATTTCAAATGGAGGGTACTCCCAATTTAAAAACTCTCTGGTTAGTAAAGCTTCTTCTTCACCAACAGCTGCCCCATGAATTCCAGCGGTATCTGATTTATTAGGCGAACCATAACCTATTGTTGTAGAGATTTTTATAATTGAAGGTTTGTCTGTGATTAATTTTGCTTTTTCGATAGCTTCAGTTATTCCTTTAACATCATGATTCCCGTTTTCAACATGTTGTATATGCCATCCATAAGCTTCGTATCTTTTTAAAACATCTTCAGTGAAAGAGACATCTGTTCGCCCATCGATTGTAATTTGATTATCGTCATAAAGTGCAATTAATTTTCCAAGCTTAAGGTGACCAGCTAATGAGCAAGCTTCTGATGCTATACCTTCTTGATTGCAGCCGTCACCCATTATGACGTAAGTATAGTGATCAACGATGTTGCAATCAGGCTTATTGAATTTAGCTGCTAAATGAGTTTCAGCTATTGCTAAACCAACTGCATTAGAAATACCAGCTCCAAGTGGCCCAGCAGTAACTTCAACTCCCTCAGTTTCGAATGTTTCTGGATGACCAGGAGTTTTTGATCCCCACTGTCTAAATTCTTTAATATCTTCTATTGAAACGGATTTGTATCCTGTCAGATGAAGTAAGGAATATAGCAACATACATCCATGACCAGCTGATAATACAAAACGATCTCTATTGAACCATTTTGGGTTATTGGGATTGTGATTTAGTATGTTTTGCCATAGTGCATAACCCATAGGAGCACAACCCATTGGTAATCCAGGATGCCCACTATTAGATTTATTTACTGCATCTACAGCAAGCATTCTTATACTATTTACACAGAGAGATTCTAATGAAACAGATGCAGCAACCATTGTTTTAAAAAAGATAATTTGGAAATATTGAATTGGTTGTCATCAATTCATTTTGCTGAAAGCAAGGCAAACATTGTGACCACCAAAGCCGAAAGAATTAGAAAGAGCGACTCCCAATTGAGCTTCTCTTGCATTATTTGGTACATAATCAAGATCGCAATCAGGATCTGGATTGACGTAATTAATTGTAGGAGGGATAAAATTATGTGTCAAAGAAAGTATACAAGCTACAGCTTCTATACCTCCTGAACCTCCTAGGAGATGACCAGTCATCGACTTAGTAGAGCTTACAGGAATGAGGTAAGATCTGTCTTTAAAAATTGATTTAATTGCAGAAGTTTCATTTTTGTCATTAGCTGATGTACTCGTCCCATGAGCATTTATGTAATCAACTTTTTCAATACTGATAGAACTGTCTTCAATTGCTAGTTTGATAGCCTCTGCACCGCCAACTCCTCCTGGAGAGGGAGCAGTAATGTGATGAGCATCGCATGTTGTTCCATATCCAATAATTTCAGCATAAATTCTTGCATTCCTTTTTTGAGCATTTTCTAAAGTTTCTAAAACAAGAATTCCGGAACCCTCTCCGATCACAAAACCGTCTCTTTCAGCATCGAAAGGTCTACTAGCTGTTTGAGGACTTTCATTTCTGAAGGAAAGAGCTTTGGCACTGGCAAAACCAGCTACTCCAAGAGGCGTAATACTTGCTTCTGCTCCTCCACAGATCATTGCGTCTGCTTTTCCAAGTTGAAGTATCCTAAAAGAATCACCAATTGCATTAGAGCCTGCAGCGCAAGCAGTGGAAACAGAGGAACTTGGTCCTTTTGCACCTAAAGCTATTGCTGCCAGACCAGTTGCCATATTTGGAATCATCATAGGAACTGTAAATGGACTTACTCTTTTTGGTCCTTTATGACTCAGTATTTGAGCTTGACTTTCCATAGTTAGTAAGCCTCCAACACCAGAACCAATAATTACTCCAATTCTTGATGCATTAGCTTCAGTAATTTCAAGACCAGAATCATTAAAGGCCTGCTTTGCAGCAATAACTCCAAACTGTGAAAAACGATCCCACCTTTTGGATTCTTTAGCTTCAATAAAATTTTCAGATTGAAGATTTTTTACTTCTGCTGCAAATTTGCAAGGATGATCTACTGGATCAAACAGAGTTATACCAGAGACTCCATTTGACCCTTTTTGAAGACTTAGTAAATATTCATCAATGTTGTTACCAATTGGAGTTACTGCTCCAATACCAGTAATAACTACTCGATGGAAATTTGGCATTCTGAATTAACCTTTTTTTTCTTCGATGAATTTAACTGCATCTCCAACTGTTGCGATTCCTTCAGCTGCTTCATCAGGGATTTCAATATCAAATGCTTCCTCCAGAGCCATAACTAATTCAACAGTATCTAAAGAATCTGCACCCAAATCATTTTGGAAATTTGAATCTGATTTTACTTCTCCAGCTTCAACACTTAATTGCTCTGAAACAATAGAACAGACTTTTGCGAGAATTTCTTGTGACATAGTTTATGAAATTTACTAATTATCTATATGATTTTATGCCCTAGAGTTAACAAGAGTGAAGCATATCTTAATTTTTTTAATTTCTTTGTAAGACAATAGTATTATGTATCAAGGTTTACAAGACAATTTTTACATGTCACACGCAGTTAAAATTTATGACACTTGCATTGGATGCACCCAATGCGTTAGGGCTTGCCCTCTTGATGTTTTAGAGATGGTTCCTTGGGATGGCTGTAAGGCTGGTCAAATAGCATCATCACCTAGAACTGAAGATTGTGTAGGTTGTAAAAGATGCGAAACCGCATGCCCAACTGATTTCTTAAGTATTCGTGTATATTTAGGTGATGAGACTTCTAGGAGTATGGGGCTAGCATATTAAAACTTTATAGTGCAGTTTTAAGAGAGTCCATATTTTAATAAATCCGCAATTTTTTTCAATATAATTGAAAAAAATCTAGAGTATGTGTGGAATAGTTGCTGTTACTGGTTATAAAAAAGCATTACCATTGTTAATTAATGGTCTAGAAAAACTTGAATATAGAGGTTATGACTCAGCAGGTGTTGCAATAATAAATTCTGAAACAAATTCTATTACTTGTAACAAAGCAAAGGGAAAACTTAAGAATTTAAAAAATAATCTTAATGATGAAAATATTCCAGGAACTGTTGGTATTGGTCATACACGATGGGCAACTCATGGAAAACCCGAAGTAAAAAATGCCCATCCTCATATAGATAGTTCAGGAACTATAGCGGTTGTTCAAAATGGTATTATCGAAAATTTTCAAGATTTAAAAAATAAATTAGAGAAAGAAGGTATTATTTTTAATTCTGATACAGATACAGAGGTGATTCCTCATTTAATTAAAAGAGAATTAAATACATTAAGTAGACTTAATCTTGAAAATAATGGTTCAACATTATTAGTGGCTGTTAGAAATGTAATTTCTGATTTGGAAGGATCTTATGCTTTGGCCGTTTTGTGGTCTGGTGCTCCAACATCTCTGGTAGTTGCAAGAAGACAAGCACCTTTGATTATTGGTTTGGGAGAGGGAGAATTCATTTGCGCAAGCGATACGCCAGCAATTGCGAATTTTACAAATATTATTTTACCTATGGAGGATGAAGAAATAGCTTTGTTAACTCCTCTGGGAATAGAAATATATGATGCAAACAACGAAAGACAATATCGAAATCCAGTTTCTCTACAAGTTTCAGAACAAATAATGGATAAGATGAATTTTAAACATTACATGTTAAAAGAGATTTATGATCAACCAGGGACTGCAAAAAACTGGTTGGATAATTATTTAATTCAAAATATAGAAGAGGGCCAATATCAAATTAATTATCCTTTTGATACAAATTTTTTTGAATCAATTGAAAGAGTTGAAATTATCGCTTGTGGTACAAGTAAACATGCTGCTATGGTAGGGAGCTATTTATTAGAACAATTTGCAGGTATTCCTACAAATGTTTTTTATGCGAGCGAATTTCGATATTCACCACCTCCACTTCTGCCAAATACATTAACTATAGGAGTTACTCAATCTGGAGAAACTGCTGACACAATTGCAGCTATGGATATGGAAATTAAAAGACGCTCTTCGATTGAAGATAAAAAATTTAAACCTAATCTTATTGCAATAACAAATAGAAAAGAGAGCTCAATAGGAAGACAGGTTCCTAATATAATTGATATCTGCGCAGGAATAGAAGTAGGAGTTGCAGCAACAAAAACTTTTTTTGCACAATTACTTTCTTTTTATGGATTAGCTATAAAATTTGCACAAATTAAGGGTAGTCAAAGCTCAGATGAAATAGATAAACTAATTACTGAACTTATAAAATTGCCTCCGTTAATTGAAGATCTTTTAGAGCAGCATAATAAATCCTCAGAAAAGCTAGCACATGATTTTTTTAATATTAAAGATGTTATTTTTTTAGGAAGAGGTATCAATTATCCTATTGCTCTTGAAGGAGCGTTAAAACTTAAAGAAATTAGCTACATCCATGCGGCTGGATATCCGGCTGGAGAAATGAAACATGGTCCAATAGCTTTGTTAGATAAAAAAGTACCTGTAATTTCTATTGCCTCCCCTGGCGAAGTCTTTGATAAAGTTATCAGCAACGCGCAAGAAGCAAAAGCTAGAGATTCATTTTTAATTGGGATTGCTCCTGAATGTAATGGAACTGAAATCTTTGATTATTTAATGCAAGTTCCTTCTAATAATGAATGGGTTTCACCTTTACTAAATATTGTGCCTTTACAATTATTGAGTTACCATATTGCAGCTCATAGAGGACTTGACGTGGATCAACCAAGAAATTTGGCTAAAAGTGTAACTGTAGAATGATGAATCTTTGAAAAAGTTTTTAAATTTATAGCTCTAAAAGTCCTCTTGGAGGTTTGATAATAAGAAAATTATTTTTTATATCGACTAATGTTACTATTTCTTTAACAAATGGTACTAGGACCTTTTTTTGATTTTTAAATAGTTCAATAACAAGTAAATTATTTTTCTCATTTTCTAAATTAACGACTTTCCCAATTGATTTTAATCTATCGTTTTCTAAAATCTTTACCTCCAAATTTATAAGTTCCAATAAGTGAAATTCTTCCTTTTTTAATTTAGGTAGGTTATCGGTTTTTACAAGAAGTTTATATTTTTTTAGTTGCTCAGCATGATCTCTAGTATTTATTCCTTTGAGCTTTATCACAAATGTTTCCTTTCCTGGTTGTTTGAAACCAGATATAAGTTCTATTTTTGAAGGTGGTTCATTTTCTTTTTGCAACCATCTTATTCCAGGTTTTAAAAATCTTTCGTCAAAATCACTTAGAGATTTTACTTTTACTTGTCCATTAATTCCATGACATGATGTTATCAATCCAACAATCAACCATTCATTTTTAATTATCATATATTGTATTAGAAAGAGTGTTTTATGGAATTATCTACTAAACCTATACTCCCTGGTTCTTTTGTTGTTGTAAAAGACTCTAACTCTATATACAGAGGGTATAAGGGTTTTGTACAGAGAGTTACAAAAAAAAGAGCAGCTGTTCTGTTTGAAGGGGGTAACTGGGATAAACTCATAACTTTTCAGCTAACGAATTTAGAAATAGTATAAAGTTTAGATTTTACCTATTTTTATAAATTTTTCGATTAAAACTCTAGCTGCATTTGTCTCTGCTTGTTTATGGGATTTGCCAAATGCAGATGATTCTTTTAATCCTTTGATAAATATATCGCATGAAAATCTTTGTGGATCCCCATTTTTATTTGAAACTTCAATGATTTTATAGATTGGCAAATCAAAACCTTTACTTTGACACCACTCTTGCAATACTGTCTTAGATTTGAATTTATATGGAGCTTTTAAAAAGATTTCCGAATCTTCCTCCCAAATATCATCTAACCAAATATTTACTTCCTGAATTGAATTAAAGCACTTGTAAACGGCACCTATTAAAGCTTCTGTAGTTTCACCAATGATTGTATTTTTTGAATTTTCATCACCAAGAGCCTTGGGTCCTTTAATTATTAATTTCTCTATATCAATTTTTTTTCCTAATTTAGTTAACCATTCATCACTTACAATTTGCGCTCTTAGCTCTGATCTTTCTCCTACACTCATTTGAGGATATCTTTTTTCAATAAAATTAGAAGCAGCTAATCTGAGTACTGCATCTCCAAAAAATTCTAGTTTTTCATAATTTATTATTTTGTCCTCTGAGGAATGGATAAAAGCTTGATTAAAATTTTGTATAACTGAAATATTTTGTGTTCTAATGATTTCAGAAAATCTTTGCGATTTAATATTTAAAGACTTTAAAAAAGTAGTTATTTGATTAATTCTCTTTGCATTCATTATATTTTTCATCTGATTTGAATAATCACAACAATTAGAAAGCAGGTCATAAGCCGGGTTCTGTTCATCTTAAGTAAGATGGGCAATCATCTATCTAGGACTGGAATTACTTCACAGTCTCAAGCGGCGCTTAAAAGTAGATTGTGTAATGGTCATAAATCTACTAAGCCTTGCTCCCAGCCGGGGTTTACCTAGCCAACACTTCTCAATGTTGCTGGTGCGCTCTTACCGCACCCTTGCACCCTTGCCATACATAAAGTA
>Ga0310343_10000275_pt1 | contig 24115 bp, 22 predicted proteins | sample HC15DNA2025_MG_FD_203519 | JGI IMG/M metagenome (GOLD analysis project Ga0310343, IMG submission 203519) | Marine microbial communities from station ALOHA, North Pacific Subtropical Gyre - HC15-DNA-20-25_MG | ecosystem: Environmental > Aquatic > Marine > Oceanic | place: Pacific Ocean: North...
GTAAATAGCCCGGGAGTAACATCTGCGGACTTAAGTACTTTTGAGTATAAGAATATAAGAGTTCCTTTATACCCATTCCAAGAACCAGATTATCCACCTAAGTAATATATAATATAAATATGGATTTTTTAAAAAATAAATTTACTCTATTCGGATTAATAGTATTCACAATTAGTATTTTAATTATTGTTATAACTCTTTTTTCTAGTAATAACAATAATTCAGCAAATAATGACGAATATGCATCATCAGGAGGAATTTTACTTGGAGATCCAAATGCTCCTGTAACAATAGTTAAGTTTACTGATTATCAATGCCCCTCTTGCGCATCCTTTACATTAGGCCCTGGAAAACAAATATTCCGAGAATATGTTGATACTGGAAAAGCAAATTTTATATATAGAAACTACCCTTTTATTGGAGATGAATCATTTCAAGCTGCTGAAGCAGCATTGTGTGCATCAGATCAAGATAGACTTAAAGACTATGATGAGATTATATATGTAAATTGGAATGGACAAAACAAAGGAACATATTCGGAAAAAAATTTAATAACCATGGCTGAGTTATTACAGCTTAATGTCAATTCTTTTAGTGAATGCATGTCATCTGATAAGCATATAAAGAATATTCAAAAAGATATAGATGACGGTAAAAAACTAGGCATAAAGTCAACACCTTCAGTACTAATAGACGGTGAACTTATTTTAGGAACAAAAAGTTATGGCGATTATAGAGTTATAATCGAGCGTGCGCTTGGAAATTAGTTGTGAGAAGTTTCACAAAGATTCAATATTTATGGTTTTTTACTGCTTTTATTTCTTTACTAGGGTTGGTAGTAACAACATATCTTACAATATTATCAATTGGTCAGATTGAGGCTTCATGTAGTATCCAGGGATGTAATGAAGTACTTAATAGTAAATGGTCTAAACTCCTAGGTATACCTTTATCTTTTGGTGGTATGTTAGTTTACGGAATAATAATGATACTGAGCTTAAGTCATACATCCTCAAAAAATATCTTAACCAGAAAAATTATTTTTCTTTCTATTTTTATTGGAATGAGTGTATCTGTATACCTAACCTATATCGAAATATTTGTAATTAAGGCCTTTTGTCAATATTGTATAACCTCTGCTATTTTATTATTGATAAATTCAATAATAATAATAATAATTTTCAAAAAAGAAAAATTATTTATTTCTTTTCATATATGGCAGGTTTTGTTTTTGGTGGATGAGGCCAAGGTCTCTGCCAACCCTCAAAACCAAAGGTAGGGTCTTGAGACATATCACCATTTTGAGCTAATCTGTCATTCATTGATGCATCAATTGACTTCATTACTTCATTGGATAATTCATCTTCAAGTTTATTTCTTATATCCTGATAATCTTTATTATTGATTAGGTTTTTCTGCTCTTCAGGGTCATCTTTCATATCGAATAATAGGATTTCGCCGTTAGAATATTTATGTAATTTATATCTACCGTCAAAATTCATCCACCCATCGGTTAGGAATCCAAAAATATTATCTCTACCAGAATTACCTGGCATACCATTTCCAGGTAATGGCCTTGAATCATACCATTTTGGAATATCTATATTACCCCAACTTAACATAGTAGAAGTAACATCTGTTACTTCTACTAAGTCATCTACTGTTTGACCTGGTTTAATATTTGGACCCATAGCTAGCATAGGAACACGCATAGCTGTATCAAAAAAAGATGCCTTACCAATTAAACTGTGATCACCTAAATAGTCACCATGATCAGATGTTAAGATTATATAAGTATTATCTAGTAAATTTTTTTTGTCCAATGCTTGAATAATTTTTCCTACTTCATAATCTATTTGTTGAACTAATCCTGAGTAGTGCTTCCTAATCAACATTTTACTTTTTTCAGGAAAATCTGAATAATCGACTCCATTCCAAGGTCTTTTATTGCCTTCGACATTAATTTTTCTTAATCCCGGGGCATCTTCTGATTGTTCAGGTATTGGTTTAGGTAATTTTTTATCATCTATATTTTTCAGAAATCTTTCGTCAGGATCATATGGACAATGAGGCCCAGGAAACCCAACCATCATTGCAAAAGGTTGATCAGATCCATAATTTTCAATAAATTTTACTGACTCTGATCCTACGAATCTATCCCAAGAATGCTCCCAAGGAATTGTATTAATTACCGCGCCTTTATTTTCATGATATCCATCCATTTCATTTCCATGAGGTTTTTTTAATCCATGGTCTTTTAGATAATGATAATAATCATCTCTAACATCTAGCCATCTTTTATCCTCACATACTACTCTGTACTGAAAACCTCTTTTTTCATCCCAAGGATAAAAATGCATCTTCCCAATACCAGCGGTGTAATAGCCAGAATCAGAGAAGATTTCAGGAAAAATTTTTACACCTGCTTCTTTCCAATCTGCTCTTAGATTATGAAGATTTGAAGCAACTCCATTTTTTATTGCATTCATCCCAGTTAACAAGCACGTCCTTGCGGGTACACATACCGGTGACGCAGAAAAAGCATTTTTGTAATTTATTCCATTTTTAGCTATAGAATTTATATTGGGTGTTTCTAACCAATCAGCACCATTTGATTCAATAAAGTCTGATCTAAATTGATCAGGAAACAAAAAAACTATATTGGGCTTCTTATTTTTCATAAATTTAATTTTCCTTCCACAAAAGACTCTATTTTTTTTGGAGCATCAATTGAAACTACATATATATTGTTTTTATCACCGTGCTTTGATGCAATTATAACACCTGAATTTATTCCTAAAGTTGATATTTTTATGTATGACTTGACTGGTTTCATTTTACTTAATTCTTTTTTTGATTTATATACCCTTAAAGAATTAATCGTTGATAGTTTTATATTATATGTATTACCTCGTTTTATAATAGTTAAAGTATCATTTTTTATCTGTATTTTAATATGCAAAATAGAAGTCAAAATATAAATGATTGTCAACGAGCTAATAAATAATGTCATGTATAAAACGTATAAATTAGTTCCACTTTCTATTATTGGTTCTCTACCAAGATTTTTTATAAATAAACCAGTAAGAACACCTAACTCTACTCCTAAAATTAATCCAAAAAAAAGATATATAGATTTAGGAGATCTTGAAATATATATTATAGGTAGTTTTTTAATCACAACTAATTCTCGCTAAAAATTTTCATTTTCTTATTTTTCATATTATTAATTTGTTTTAGGTAATTTATAACTTCTTCAAGCCACTTAAAATTTTCATCATTAATATAAATCTTAACCTGCATATAACCAATTTTAGCATTTTTATTAAATATTTTTGATAAGTATATTTTTATACTATCAATTGGTTGTTCAAAATATATTATTAAGTATTTATCCTTAATATTAATCATGTTAATTCCAATTAATTTAGAATAAATTTTAATTTTTTGAGTTTGTAATAAAAGCTTTACTTGCCTTGGTATTTTACCAAATCTATCTATCAGCTCTTTTTCAAAATCATCAATGTTACCATCATCTGTAATTCTTGCTAATCTTTGATACAACATCAACCTTTCAGATAAATCTAAAACATAGGAATCCGGAATTCTAGAATCTATTCTTAGATCTAATGAGACATTATTAAAATCAAAATCTACATCTGATTGATCTTTATTTTCTAATAAATTTTCTACAGAATCTGAAAGTAATTTTGTATATAATTCAAAACCCACAGCAGAAATATAGCCTGATTGTTCAGAGCCAAGCAAATTACCTACTCCCCTAATTTCTAAGTCTCTTAGAGCAATTTGATATCCCGAACCTAATTCATTCGCAGACAAAATTGTATCTAATCTTTTTTGACTTATTTCAGATATAGATTTATTTTTTTCGACTAATAGATAGGCATAGCCTTGAACATTTCCTCTCCCAATTCGACCTCTGATTTGATACAGTTGAGATAGTCCAAATTTATCCGATTCATCAATAATCAAAGTATTAACATTTGGAAAATCTATGCCAGACTCAATAATTGTTGTGCATAGTAATACATCGAATTTTTTATCCCCAAAATCTTGCATTATTTTTTCTAATCTTTTTTCATCCATTTGCCCATGTGCGATACAAATACTTATATCAGGTAAAATTTTTACTAAATTCTTATAAATAATTTCAATATCACTTACTCTATTATGAAGGAAAAAAACTTGTCCTCCTCTATCTTTTTCTCTCAGGATAGCTTCAGATATAATCGAATTCTTTTTTTCTGAGACAAAGGTCTTAATTGGTAATCTTTCATTAGGAGGTGTTTCAATTGTGCTCATATCCCTTATACCTGATAGTGACATTTGTAATGTTCTTGGAATAGGCGTAGCACTTAAACTTAAAATATCAATATTTTTATAAAATTTTGAAAGAAACTCTTTGTGACTTACACCGAATTTATGCTCTTCATCGATAATTAATAGACCAAGGTTTTTAAATTTAATATCTTTTTGAATTAATCTATGAGTTCCAATAACAATATCAACAGAGCCATTATTTATTTTTTCAACAATTTTTTTTTGGTTTTGTTTGTTTTTAAATCTTGATAAAACATCAATATTTACAGGAAATGGTTGTAAACGGTTAATGAATGTTTCAAAATGTTGTTGTGCTAAAACTGTTGTAGGAACTAATATTGCAACCTGTTTACCTGAATTAACAGCTTTGAATGAGGCTCTTAGAGCAACTTCCGTTTTTCCATAACCAACATCACCGCAAACTAATCGATCCATTGGAGATAATAATTCCATATCTGCCTTAACTTCATTTATTGTAGTAATTTGATCATTAGTTTCTTGAAAAGGAAAACTAGATTCAAGAGAGCTTTGCCAAGGACTATCACTCTGAAAAGAATAGCCCTCTTGAACTTTTCTAGAAGCATATAAACTTATTAATTCACTTGCTAGTTTTTCCGTTGCTTTATATGTTTTTGTCTTTACATTGGTCCATTCCTGAGTCCCAAGTCTTGTTAATTTTGGGTTGTCATCCCTACCAGATTTATAAATCTGTATCCTGTCTAAATGTTCAGTAGGAATATATAATTTATCTTTATTTGCATATAACAATTCTAGGTACTCGTTATTATCACTCTTAAGTTTCGTACCTAAAAACTTAGCTACACCATGATCAACATGCACAACAAATATACCAATTTTTAATTCACTAATTTTTGTTGATTTCTTAATCTGTTTTTTTCTGGATCTGATTCTTTGTTTTTTTATACCAAAAGTTTCTAAATCTGAGAAGAATATCAACTTTTTATTATTATCTAAATTAATTTGAAAACCATTAGGAATATATCCCTCTATGAGTATAATTTTATCTATTAATTTGCTTTGATTCTTGTCGTATAGATTTAGCTTTTTTTCACTTAATAATTCTATTAGTCTATCTTTATGACTAGTAAAAAAAATATATTTATTTTCTTCATTATTTTTTTCAATGTATTTAATAATTTCACCAATACCATATAAGTTTATATTTAATCTTGAAAATAATTTCTGGTTGAATTTATCGATAGTTTCTAATTTATCTCTTTCGGACAAATTCAGGGAATTATAATTTTCTAATTTATTTTTTAAATTTTTTACATCTATTCTAGAAATCGGGAAAAAATATGGAATTTCTCCACGTTCTTCTTTATTTTTTCTTAGGCTTTCTAACCTTTCCTCGTACTGTCTTAGTCGACTTAATGCTAAGTCTTTTTCAAAGTTTATTATAAGAAAATCATCTGAAATATAATCAAAAATAGTACCGGACTTAAAAAATCCTGAATACATTGTTTTGTTTTTAGAATTAAGGATATTTTTTATTTCTTGATTTAGTTTAGGTTTTTTATCAATACAATTCGAGAAATCAAGTTTTTTAAAGTTATTACTAAAATTTGCCATATCAATAAAGCTTGTCAGAACTTCTCTTGTAGGAATAATTGTTATTTCTTCAGTATTATTAATAGATCTTTGAGTTTCCGGATCAAAAAATCTAATTGTTTCTATAATATCTCCATAAAACTCTATTCTTACGGGGTAAGGATAATTAGGAGAATAAATATCGACTATACCTCCTCTTACTGATAGCTTCCCGGGAATATCTACTACTGGTTCATGGTCATACCCTATAGATATAAAGAAACTAACTAATTGTTTTAGATTTTCTTCATTATTAACTTTTATTAGTTTGGAGCAATTATTAAATATTTCTCTAGTTATTGTGGTGTCCGTAATGGCGTTCAGTGAAGAAATAATTATTGGTACAGTGTTGTATTTATAATAATTTTCAATACTGGATAAACATCTAATTCTTTCCATTTCAATATCATGATTTTTTGAAAAATTCTCATAATATATATCATCAGACTCTGGAAAAATTAATATTTTATAATCATCACCAAGATAATAAATTAGCCTCTCATATAAGTCATTAGCCGCGGATGCACTCTCAGCTATTATGACGTATGGTTTTTTTTGATCACGCAGAAACGCTGCTAAAAAAAAATCTTTAGCAGGTGTAAATAAACTCATATCAAAGTTTTTAGAAGAATTTATCTTCTTTACTATCGATTTGAATTTATTGTTGCGTTCTAGTATCGGTAGTATATTGGATATTGACATTTAATTACTATCAAAACATTTATTATAGAAAATTTTAAAAATACGTGAAACTATTTATCATGTGAATAATATGAAAATATAATAAAGTATATATAAAATAAATTAATATTATGGAAGAAATATAAAAATATGACTTATAAAAGAATTGTCATAAAGCTTGGAACAAATTTACTAACATCAGGTAAAGAATATTTAGATTTAAGTGTAATTAAATCTTTATGCAAACAAATTTCTGAAATAAAATCAAAAGGTATTCAAATAATTTTGGTTAGTTCAGGAGCGGTAGCTTCTGGTAGAGGAGCAATTAAGAACACATCACATACAGTAACTAAAAATAATGTTGCTTATAGACAAATGCTTGCTGCAATTGGTCAACCAAAATTAATGTTAACCTTTGAAGAGTGCTTTAAAGAAAATAACCTAGTAGTAGCACAAGCTTTATTATCTAGATCGGACTTAAACAACAGATCTAGGTATCTAAACCTAAGAACAACTTTAGAAAAATTATTCTCAGTAAATGCTATTCCTATAGTTAATGAAAACGATGTAGTGGCAGTTGACGAATTATCAGGAGAATTTTTTGGTGACAATGATAGATTATCTGCTATGGTTGCAAACTCGATTGATGCTGATTTATTAATTTTGCTTGGCGATACGAATGGATTATATACATCAGATCCACATATAAATCACGATGCCAAGCTAATTCCTTATGTGGAAAGTATAGATAAAAATATTGAAAACTTAGCTCATGCATCTCATAATTCTCTTGGTAGAGGAGGAATGATTAGCAAACTTGCTGCTGCTAAAATATCCATGGATGCAGGAATACCGATGATAATAGCATCTGGAAATAATGATAGTTTACAAAAAATAGTTATTGAAAATAAAAATATAGGAACAATTTTCAAGCCCAAGGTTAGTAGAGTTGAAAGTAGAAAAAGATGGATATTAACTGGACGAAGTGAAAAAAAAGGGAAACTATTCATTGACGATGGTGCGTATGAAGCAGTAAAAAATGGTGGAAATAGCCTCTTGCCTGCTGGAATTCAAAATATTATAGGAGATTTTTATCGTGGTGATATAGTTGAAATAAATAAAAATGAACATATTCTAGGATGGGGGATTACTTCATATAGTTCTAAAGATATAATGATTATTAAAGGAAAACAATCATCGGAAATACACAAGCTCTTAAGTGATTTTTATGGTGAGGAAATTATTCATAGAAACAATATGGTAATTGCATGACGGATACAACGAAAAAATACGATCTAATATCTCAGGCAAAACTTGCTAAAATCTCTGCAAAAAGTCTAGCAAATTTATCGACTAATGAAAAAAACTCAATACTTTTAAAAATTTCAGAAAATCTTAATAATTATACGAATGAAATACTATTAGAAAACCAAAAAGACATATCTATTGCCAAAAGTAATGGTATGGAATTCCATACTATAGAAAGAATGACCCTTGATTCTGATCGAATCAAAGATATGATAAATGGCATAAATAATATTGTTAGTTTAGAGAATCCCATTGGAAAAACAATAGAAGAAAAAACATTACCTAATGGATTAAGTTTAAAAAGAGTTAGAGTTCCACTCGGTGTTATAGGTGTAATTTATGAGAGTAGACCAAACGTAACTATAGACATAGCTTCACTATGTATAAAATCTGGGAACTCAACGATACTAAGAGGAGGGAAAGAATGCATAAATACTAATATTTTCCTACATAAGATCATACAAGATTCTATCGAAATTTTAGGATTTGATAAAAACTATGTCCAATTAATTCAATCAACTGACAGGTCTCTGGTAAAAGAAATGCTGTCATTAGAAAATTTTATAGATTATATGATCCCTAGAGGAAGTGAAGATCTTGTAAAATTTGTTTCAGAAAATGCCAAAATGCCAGCAGTAACTGGAGGAGTTGGAGTTTGCCATACGTATGTTGATGAGTTTGCAAATATACAAACAGGTATCGATGTAGTAATAAATGCAAAAACACAAAGGTATACGGTTTGTAATGCAATGGACACTTTACTGATTCATGAAAAAATTGCTAAAAAATTCTTATTTAAACTTGTACCATTACTAGAAAAACATTCTGTCGAAATAAGAGCAGATGAAAAAAGTTTTGAACTAATCCAGTCTATGGACTTTAAAAATAATCTTATTAAAGCATCTAAAGATGATTTTGGTAAAGAATTTTTGGATCTAATTTTATCTATAAAAATAGTTAAAAATCTTGATGATTCAATAAGTCATATAGATAATTATGGATCCCAACATTCAGAAGCAATTATTTCTGAAAATATTGATAACTTAGAAAAATTCCTAAATGTTGTAGACGCATCAGCTGTATTCGCAAATACTTCTACAAGGTTTAATGACGGATTTGAATTTGGTCTTGGTGCTGAAGTAGCAGTTTCAACAAGTAAGTTACATGCTAGAGGCCCAATGGGTTTAGAGTCTATTACGTCATACAAATGGAAAGTTGTTGGTAACGGTCAAATCAGGATATAAAGTTCCTAATATTTATAGGTTTTAAACAATTTACCCCATGAAGTTTTCATAGCTTTTTTTATTCTTTTTTTTCCAATAAATGGCAGCCAGAATTTATTATGATATATATTTGATGCAAGAAATGCCCATGGAGCAATAAATGATCTTAGGAGAATTTTTTCTATAGGTTTAAGCGGGCCATGATATATTAATTTTTGCCCTCTAGAAGCTAGAGTATTTTCCTTAGACTTAAATTTCAAGTTTATTTGGGATATATCATCACCCACAATTTCTATATCTTTTGGGTTTCCTATTCCCAAACCCTTTTCATGAGATAATCTTATCATGGGAATTTCCATAGGATCTAAACCCATCAATTTTGCTGCAATCGCATCTATAGCAACTTGATCTGCAGATGCAAGAATTATACCAGGGATATGAATTCTCATGGCCCTAGGACCAGGACCGTCTCCAGCAAAGGTCCCATCCATAACAGCAAAGATTCCTGAATGAATTTCTTTCTGAATTTGCAGTAAATCTACTAAAGTTTCATGAATTACTGAATGAGTCCAATGTCTGTTTCTGTGCAGTAAACCTCCAAAGGCATTTTTGAGAGCTCCAGTCATGGTTGTAAAAACATGTGTTTTTACCGTGGGCAGATGAATGATATTAGTATTGAGTAACACTTCTGGAATTTGTAGATCATCTTCGTATACTTTGTCTAATACAAGTAATTCAGCCTTGGGTTTATATTTTATCCACTTCGTTGGAGGTTGATCTAATACAACATGCTTAAGGCCCAAATTTTCCTCAACAAATTTATGTTTATTATTGTATCTTCCTTCTTCAGGATCAACTACAACAGTACCATTATGAGCAGCGGTAATTTCTTGATATCCATCCTTAATTATTTTTTCTCCAACTCCATGTATTTGCCATGGAGCTGTAGAACAAGCTGGATAATAATGCTGCCAAGAGATATTAACTTTTAGTAAAGTTTTGTTCTTTGAAATTAACGCATCTTTATAATTTGCTAAGTCTAATAATCGAGCATAGTCATCAATTACACTCTCAGGCTTGGTGTTAATAACTGCTACTTTACCCATAGCAGGAGATGCCTGGTCGATATCTGGCTTTGATATGATTTTCGAATTTTTTAGCAAAATATAAACTTATAGATTTTTATAATTTATTATATAAATATAATAATACTTTAATTTAATATAATTAACCGAAGAAAATTTATGTCAAATAACTACAAAAATAAAATTATCGATAGCATGGTTCACATCTTACCTGAAGAATTTATAACTCATAGAGAAAAATTCTTGAAAATAGACCTAACTTTTGGTGAATTATTTCAAAATCCTAATTCCAAAATATCAAATATTGATGAATTACTTAATTCAATGGAAAAAAATAATATTGAGAAAGCAATCTGTTGCGGATTTGGTTGGACAAATAAAAAGTTAGCAAAATTATCCAACGACTACATAATACAATCTTATATAAAAAATCCTACCAAAATTATTCCATTTTGCAGTATTAATCCTTTATGGGGAGATGAAGGAATTGATGAGATTGAGAGGTGTTTTGAAATGGGAATAAAGGGGGTAGGAGAACTTCATCCTGATTATCAAGGAATTATTAATTGTCAACTTAGTGAATTAAGAAAATTTTTTAACTATTGTGAAAATAAAAACTTACCTGTAGTAGTACATGCATCTGAACCTATTGGAAAATATTATCCAGGAAAAGGCACATTTACATCTAAATATATATTAGAATTAATAGAATTTTTCCCTAATAATAAGTTTATTTTTAGCCACTTAGGTGGAGGAGTTCCTTTTTTTGCTTTGATGAAAGAATTTTCTAATCCATTTATTAATTCCTATTTTGACACAGCAGCTTTTTCATATATTTATGACAAAAAAATTATTGAAATAATTAAGGATATTATAGGAGTAGATAAAATAATTTTTTCATCTGATTTTCCAGTTATTTCTCAAAATAGAATAATTCAAGATATACTTTCAACAAATTTATCTGACACTGAAAAAGAAGATATTTTTCATAAAAATATTAGTAAATTGTTGAATTAGTCTGAAAAATTAACTTCTTCACCAAGATTATTTTTTTTGGCTGATTCGTAAACAAAAGAAGCGCATGAAATATCCTGTATTGCTAAACCAACACTTTTAAAGAGTGTGATTTCCTCATCGTTTTCTCTGCCTTTCAATTTACCAGAAATAATCGATCCTATGTCACCATATATTTTTTTGGAGGAAAATTTACCTTCTTCTATAGGTATTTGAATATCGCCTGCTTCGTTTAAGCAAGAATCAATATCATCACATACTAATTTAGAATTGATTACAGTATCAGAATCTAATTCTCGCACACTAGGCGCATGAGAACCAATAGCATTGATATGAACCCCTCTTTTCCACCATTTATAATTAACTACTGGCTCAACTGATGATGTTATGAGTGTAACTATGTCCGAGTTCTTAACTAAATCTTCCGTAGAAGAAGCAACTATTACTTCTTTATTAAGCAACTCATTGAACTCTGAGACAAATTTATTTCTTTGGTCAATATTATTTTTTGAGTACACTAAGATTGTTTCAACCTCTGACGAAGAATTCATTGCAATAATTTGATTCCTAGCCATAACACCAGTACCTAGGATACCGCCTACTTTGGAGTTTTTTCTAGCCAAATATTTAGTTGCTACACCTGCTGATGCACCAGTCCTAATACCTGTTAACAATCCTCCATCCATTATAGATACAACCTCACCTGTGTTATTATCCTGAACTAAAATCGTACCTATAGTTGTTGGCAAACCGAATTTTCTAGCATTGTCTTTATAAACAGAAACTGCTTTTATACCTAACTGGCCCTTTGAATGTAAATAAGCAGGCATATAACCTAGCCAGCCATTTTTTTCATTATCTAAAATAACTGTCCTAGGTGGCATTTCTGCTGTTTTATCACTCAATTCAGAAAAAGCAGATTCAAGAACTTCTATAGCTTTTTCCATCGTTAAAATTTTTCCTACATCAGTTCGATTCAATATCAAAGTCATGATTTTTCTCCAAATTTTATTATTAGATACCAATACTATTATTTATATTTTTCTTCAGTTTAATTTTATAAGCAAGAATTTTAATTCAGAATTATGTGAATTTTTTATAAATATAATAAAAATTATTAAAAGTACATATATAATATAATACTTATACTACTAAAATTTTTGAAAAGTTAAATAAATAATGAAATCTGAAAAATCAGAAACACCTTATCCAATCATTCAATCATCAGCTTCATTTCCTCATATTGAAGAAAATATCTTAAAAAAATGGGAAAAAGAATTAACATTTGAAAAGTCCATTTCAAATCGGGATGATGCTAATGAGTTCGTTTTTTATGATGGACCTCCTTTTGCAAATGGCCTTCCACATTACGGTCATCTCCTCACAGGATTTGTGAAAGACATTATTCCTAGGTTTCAAACTATGCAGGGAAAAAAAGTTGAAAGAAGATTTGGTTGGGACTGTCACGGATTACCAGCAGAAATGGAATCCGAAAAAGAACTAGGTATTTCTGGCCGGAAACAGATTACAGATTATGGTGTAAAAAACTTTAATGATCACTGTAAAGAATCTGTTATGAAGTTTACAAAAGTCTGGGAAGGTACTGTAGAGAGACAGGCAAGATGGGTAGATTTTGAAAATGACTATAAAACTATGGATATCGACTATATGGAGTCAGTGATATGGGCATTTAAGCAACTTTGGGATAAAAATTTAATTTACGAAAAAGATAGGGTTATGCCATATTCATGGAAAGCCGAGACACCGCTATCTAATTTTGAAACAAGACTTGATGATGCATATAGAGAAAGAAAAGATGCTGCAGTAACGGTTAAGTTTGAAATAACATCATCAAAAATTATTGACAATAAAAGTAAATGGTATCTTTTAGCTTGGACGACAACTCCGTGGACATTACCTTCTAATCTGGCATGTGCCGTAGGGAAAGATATACAATATACACTTTTATCAAATGGTAAAGAAAACTACATATTAGCTTCTAATATTTTAAAAAAATATGAAAACGAACTATCGGAATTTTCCATAATTAAAGAAATAATGGGTAAGGAGTTAGTCGACTCAACTTATAAACCTTTATTTCCTTATTTTGAAAACAGAAAAAATGCTTTTAGAGTTTTATCAGCTGACTTTGTTAATACTGACGAGGGCACAGGGATTGTACATATGGCGCCCGGTTTTGGTGAAGACGATCAAAATGTATGTGAAAAAAATAATATTGAACTAGTTTGCCCTGTGGATGAGCAAGGAAACTTCACCAAAGAAGTATCAGATTATGAAGGAATGAATGTATTTGATTCCAACGAAAAGATAATAGATAAAATAAAAAATAAAAAACAACTACTAAAAAAGGAAATTTATACTCATAATTATCCTCATTGCTGGAGAACAGACCAGCCGTTAATATATAAATCTGTAAATTCATGGTATGTAAATGTGTCATCATTTAAAAATAGAATGGTTGAGTTAAATGAGGAAATAAATTGGATACCTAATCATATTAAAAATGGTTCTTTTGGTAAATGGCTCGAAGGTGCAAGAGACTGGTCAATAAGTAGAAATAGATTTTGGGGTTGTCCAATTCCTGTTTGGAAATCGGATAATCCTAATTATCCTAGAATTGATGTTTATGGGAGTCTAGATGAAATAGAAAAAGATTTTGGAGTAAGACCAGATAATCTTCACAGGCCAAATATAGATAAAATAACAAGAGCAAATCCTGATGACCCTTCAGGAAAGAGTAAAATGATAAGAGTTCCAGAGGTTTTTGACTGTTGGTTTGAGTCTGGCTCTATGCCTTTTGCTCAAGTTCATTATCCATTTGAGAATAAACAATGGTTTGATTCACACTTTCCTGCAGATTTTATTGTTGAATACATTGGCCAAACTAGGGGTTGGTTCTATACTATGATGGTGCTAAGCACTGCTATTTTTGATAAACCTCCTTTCAAAAACTGTATATGTCATGGAATAGTACTAGATACTAATGGTTTAAAGTTGTCAAAAAAATTAAGAAATTATCCAGAACCTGATATTATTTGGAATAAATTTGGAGCAGATTCCTTAAGGTGGTTCTTTTGTTCATCTAATATACTTAAAGGCGGAAATCTTCAAATTGACATGGACGGGGGAGGGATTTCTGATGCTCAAAGACTTATAATAACACCGTTATGGAATGCTTTTTATTTCTTTTGCCTCTATGCTAATGCTGAAAATATAAAAGCAAAAGAAAATTACAAATCTGATAATCCCTTAGATAAATATGCTTTACTAAAAACTCGAGAACTAATCGAAAATATACAAAACAACCTAGATAATTATGATATTGCAGGTGCTTGCCAATTGGTCCCTAATTTTATTGATTCAATAAATAATTGGTACATAAGAAGAAGTAGGCCAAGGTTTTGGAAGCATGCAGATGATAACGATTCAAAAAATGCCTATGATACTCTATTTACAGTATTACTTAATGCTACAAAAGCATTAGCACCATTATTACCATTTGTTAGCGAAGAAATTTTTACTAAATTAACAAACTTAGAAAGTGTTCATCTAGAAGATTGGCCAAATGTTAACAATTTTCCTAAAGATAGAGACTTTTTAGAAAAAATGGATATAACTAGAGAAATATCATCAGCTGGTCTTGGAATTAGAAAGTCAAATAATATAAGAGTAAGACAACCTTTAGGTGAAATTACTATTGCAGGAGAAAATATTGAATGGATTAAGGAATATGAAAATTATATTTTAGACGAAATAAACGCTAAAAAGATCATACTTGACAAAGATACAGGCTCGTTATTCAATCTGAAAGTTAAAATTAATTTGAGAAAAATGGGACCGAAGTTGGGCAAAAAAATTAATGATTATATAATAGCAGCTAAAAATGATAATTGGATTATTAATAAAGATAAAACTTTGTCAATATTAGATATGACTTTAGATGTGGACGAATACATACTAGAGAAAGAGTCAAAATTTGGAACTGATAATAGAGAAATAAATAATGGAAATATTATAGTATCTCTTAACCTAAATATTAATAAAGATTTAGAAATTGAAGGAATAGCTAGGGATATTTTACGAGCTATTCAAAATACAAGAAAAGAAAAAAACTTTGATGTTTCGGATAAAATTATTTGTAAAATTAGCGGAAATAATCAAATTAAAGAAGCTATTCAGATTCATGAAAATTACATAAAAGATAATTCCCTCTCTGATAAATTAATTTTTGAAGAAGTTGAATCTAATGAAAAAATACTAATTTCTAATAACTTACATATCAGATTAGATATAAATACAATACCCTAGAAATCAATTAAGGATGGAACAGAGCGAATTCTTTGTAAATTTTTAGACAATTTATTGTTTTGATTTCTCTGTTCTAAATTTGACAAATAGTAAGAATATCTCATAGTTAACATAGCACCAACTAATAAAATTATTGATGAAACATATATAAAAATCATCAATACAATTATCGTGCTTACACCGCCATAGATATTGGAAGCCATCCCACTCATATTTCTAAGATAAAAAATGAAAACAAATTTTGATATTTCAAATGCAATTGCGCCTAGCAATGAAGTTAACCATACTTCTTTAAACTTTACCTTTACGTTCGGCAACCACCAATAAAGCACTAAAAAGACAATAAAAGTAAATATCCAAGGAAGAAATAGAGCTAATTGTTTCCATAACACAGGTATGATATCAGGAGTCTCTGGAAGTATAATTTTTGTAAGGTCTTCAATAAAAACTAAAAATCCAGATATAAAAACAGAGACTAGTAAAAGAGTTGATGCACCAAACATCAAAGCTAAATCTATAATTCTTTCCTTAAAGAAAGGCCTTGTTTTATCAATACCCCAAATTATATTTATATTTTTTCTTATAGAACTAAAAACTTGTTGAGAAACCCAAAATAGACCTATGATTGCAATAACACTACCCACTCCTCTACCTTTGGAAATACTTTCAAAAAAGTTACCCAAAAATTCGTCATCAGCCTCAGCAAGAACTGGTATCTGCTCCCTTAAGGCCTCGATTAATTTTTCTTCCATCCCATCAATTCCTGGACCGACTAGAGAAAATACAGCTATCAAACCAAGTAAAAGTGGGAAAAGAGAAAAAAAAGTATAAAATGAAATTGATGCTGATAAGGAAGCACCATTTTTATGTAAAAATTCGTTTATAACACTAATAACAAACTTAAGTATTTTTAAAATAAATAAAAACATTAATACTATTTTATCATTTATAGCATCTATACTTCAAAATTCAAGTTTGCCAGACCTAAAATTTCTAATATAATTCATAGCAAATTCATCATTACCAGTTAATAAATCTAAAGCTAAAATTACGGATTGATCTTTTCTATTAATTTTTATTGCCGATTCAATAGAGGTACTAATTGGATCAATAATTCCTGAATCAAGGCCCACATCTATACACATGCTTAAAAAAACATGATTGATTAATTTTCTCTTAGGGATTCCAAAAGATACATTACTTATACCGCCAGTTATATGAATTTTTTTACCATATTCATTCCTGATTAACTTAATTGTCTTAAGGATATGGCTAGGATATATTGAATTAACTGAAACTGGAAAAATTAATGGATCAATAAAAATTTCTTCTAAATTTAGTCCTTTTTTTATGCACATATCAACAATTTTTACTATATTTTCCATTCTCTGAGATTCATCCTCAGGCATTCCTGATTCACTTGCAGCGGAAACTATAACCTTGGTGCTATATTTTTTAGCTAAATCAATAGTTTCAGGTCGTTCAAGAGCAATAGAGTTTAACATAGCATCACCACACTTACCTGAATAATTTCTTAGACCAGCATCAATGATCTCAGGATTCGAAGAGTCTATACATAGCGGTTTGGTAGAGTGCCTTTCAATAAATTTTACAATCCAAGCCATTGCTTTTTTTTGCTCATCAAGTTTATATGAAAATTCGTCCACATTTATATCAAGATAATTAGCACCATGGTTTATCTGCCTATTTACTTCATAAAGTATATAATCAGCACCTTGATCAAAACCTGATGGCTCATTTAAGCATTTCCACAAAGCTATTAAGAAATGCTTTAAGTTGCCCTGCTCAAATGGTTGAGTTTTGTAAAAATACTCAGGTACAATCACATATTTTATTTCATTTTTATTTTTATATTTTATTGCCTCTGTCCCATCATCAAAAACATGCGACTTTATACCTTTCCTTTTTACAACTCTAGTAGTGTGTATATTTTCTCCAATTATTATAAAATTCATTGCTATATTTTTTTCCAATCAACTAATTCATTAATCCCACCAAATGGGAAAAAATGCAGATTATCATAACCTACTATGGAATTGATAATCTCTTTAGGATTATGTTTAAGTAACTTTGTTAAACCCAAACCCTTATTTTTAGCAATAATAGCAGAAGCAGAGACTCCGCAAACCTTGGCATATCTTAAGAGCGTTGTGAATTTTGCAGGTCCAGCAATTCCTATATGAATCTCTGTATTATTCGAAATATCTGATATATCTTTATTTATTTTTTCTAACCAAATGTTAGTTTGCTTTGGATCAAAAGTCCACTGAGTTACTATATTGCATTTATAATCTTTATTTACTAACCAATTTAATTTTTCTTTTAAATTTTCATCAGACTTCTCGTCAAAAGGATTTCCTTCAGGGTGCCCAGCAATATTAATTTGATCAAAATCAAAGTTTTCAAAAATACCTGTTTTAAAAATTTCATATGTTGAAGAAAAAGTTGGATCTTTTTCAGTAGAACTTCCACCGATAGCTAAAATTTTTTTTATATTTAATTTATCTAATTGGAACAAATAATATTCTAGTTCTTTTTCATCCTTAATATTTCTTGCAGGTAAATGAGGAATCACATTAAAGCCTTTATTTACTAATTGTTTACAAGATGAAATAATGTTATCTACTGGATCTCCAGGAATAGATGCAACATATATATCTCCAAACATATTTTTTGGCAATGAAAAGATTCTTTCATACTGCTTAGGAATTATTTCAAGAGTGTTTAACATTTATAATTAAAATCAAAATTATTTATGGGTAATAGATATAGTTTATATTTAAAATGTGGTAAAAATACACTTAAACGAATAAATAAATATAAAATTGTCTTTTTTACAGCGTATCTATAACTTTTAATCTCAAAATACACAATAAAAGTTACTATACCGTGTAAAATTATCAACGATACCGTGTAATTTAAAAATAATATGAAAGAAAATTCTCAAATAATTGTAGTAGGACTTGGTAGGTTTGGTAGTAATGTTGCTAGGACATTATATCAACTAGGTCATGATGTATTAGCAATTGATAAGGAGGAAATAAGAGTTCAATCAATGATGGGTGAAGTAACTTATCCTGTTACGGGAGATGCTACAGAAGAGTCAGTATTGCGTGAATTAGGAGTTCAGAATTTCAATATAGGTGTTGTTGGAATTGGAACAAATATAGAATCAAGTATTATGGTTAGTGTTTTATTAAAAGAAACTATGAAAATAGATACTGTTGTTTCAAGAGCTAGTACAAGACTTCATGGAAGTGCCTTAGAGTTAATTGGTTGCGATAGAGTTATTTATGCGGAAGAAGAAATGGGTGTACAACTTGCTCATAATTTATTTAATCCAGACGTAGAAGAATATATGCAAATAGCTCCCACCTATGGAATAAATAAACTTTCTGTGCCTGAAAGATTTGTAGGTATGAATCTAAAAGAGGCTGGTTTTAGTAATATTAGGGATAAATATGGTGTAACAATAATTGTGCTTAAAAGAGGAGATAATATAATATTAAGTCCAGATTCTGGTGAAGAGATAAAAGAAGGAGACGAAATTATTGTCTCTGGATTAGATGAACATATTTCAAAATTAATCGATTAATTATGTCTAAGATAATTTTATTAGTTAGTAAATTTCATGAAACCAATATAATGATTAAAAATGCATCAGAAATAATAAAAACGCATGGAGGTGTACTACACTTAATATACGTAATAAAGATGAAAATGGGAGTTTCTATTGATGCTGAAGTAGAAAATTTAGTCGAAGAAGGAGAAAATTATTTAGATGAGGCAACCCAAACAGCAAAATTACCTAGGAATAGCATTGAAACCCAACTTCTACAAGCTAGAAATATAGGGCCGGCTATAATATATGAATCAAATTTGATTAATCCAGATATAATTTACCTGGGACAAAGTAAAAATTATGATAATGAAAAATTTTTGTTGGATGAAGATATAAAGTATATCTTTGAAAATGCAAAATGTGATGTAGTCTTCTTTTATAATAAAAATACATGAAAATAGTTATTACAAATATTAATAAACTGACTTTAGATTTAGCAAATTTTTTATCTAATGAATCAGAAAAAAATGAGGTCATTTTAATTTCTGATAAAAAAGAATACTTACATAAAAATTTAAAAAATAATATAAAAGTACTGAATATAAAAAATGATATTATCTCAACAATAATTAATTCAGATATTAATCCAGACATTATAATATGTAACTTTGATAATAATTATGAAAATAATATTGTTGCCCAGAGTATTTTAGCTGGTGAAAAAAATGTTAAGGTTTATTTATTAGTTTCTGATGATTCACTATTAGATCTTTATAAAAATACTGAAAATATAACCGTTATAAATATTAATAAAGTAATCAACAATTTACTAATTAAGACAATTTCACAGGAGCAATAATATGTACATAATTATAGTTGGAGTTGAGAATATTACTGCAGAATTATCTTACTCATTAAATAGCCAGGGTCATGAAGTTTTTGTGATAGATAATGACTTAGAAAAAATTAAAAATTTACAAGAAGAACAGGGTTTATCTATAGGACAATATATTGATACAACTAGTAAAGACTCCTTAATTGAAATTGGCATTGAAAGAGCAGAAAGATTAATAGCTGTTTCAGCTTCCGACGCTATAAATTTAACTGTATGTCAGTTAGCAAAAAGTATAATGGTTGAAAATATGAACTTTAAGTGTATTGCTGTAGTAAATGAACCAAAAAACCATTATTTATTCGAACTAAATGAAATAGATATTGTGGCGAATCAGGTTGATTTATTAGTTTCTTATATTGCTAATGCTATACCATCTCATCCGATATTAAGATTAATGCCATTACCTAATAGCCAGGAATTAATTTGTGTTAAAATTCCAACTTCGGGTGTAATAAATAATAAATTAATTTCAGAAATAATATTACCATATGGTTCAAGTATTGTATTAATTATAGATATTGATGGAAAAAATAAAGAAATCACCGATACAACAAAAATTATTTCTGGAGATGAAGTTATATTAATAGTAAATTTAAATGCTATAAATGAAGTATGGAATTTATTGACCGAATTGAGGTAATATGAAAAATATAGGTTATCTAGGGCCAAAAGGTACATTTACTGATGAGGCAGCATATAAATATGCAAAGAATGAAAACAGGATTGAATATTCTTCATTTTCAAACTTAACTGAAGCATTAGAAAATCATTGTGTAGACGAGATAGTAGTACCCATAGAAAATTCATTGCATGGAACAGTAATAGAAATTATTGACTATTTGATATCATCAAAGAAAGCGCAAATAATACACGAACAATATATGAATATAAATTTATGTCTAATAGGTAAAAAGGTTATTAATTACAATCAAATAAAATTTATAACTTCAAAAGAAGAAGCATTATCACAATGCAGGAAATTTATATCTACTAACATACCAAATTCAAAGCAAATTTTTGCCACAAGCACAGCTCAAGCAATTATGGATATTAATAAAAATGAAAATGATTCAATAGTAGCAGTTGGGCCTAAGAGAGCAGCTGAAATTTTTGATCTTAATATCTTAGAACAGAATATTCAAGATAAAAAAAACAATGTAACTAGATTTGTAACACTTTCAAATGAAAAAATAAATAGAAACTCCCATAATAAAGTATCCATTGCTTTTGCATTTGATCAGACAGACGCACCTGGACTATTATTTGGAGTATTTAAGTCCTTTGCAGATAGAAATATCAACCTTTCTAAGATAGAATCAAGACCAACTGGGGATGGAATTGGAAAGTATATTTTTCTAATTGATTTTGCTGGAAATATTTTAGATTCTAATGTTAAAGAATGTATGGGAGAAATACGTAAAAATTGCTCGATATTCAAGGTTCTTGGTAACTATTTATCAAACTGCTGATAAATTATTATAGATCTATATCATCTAGATCTAGATCATCAAAATTATCATCTCTCATCTTTTTTGTAGTATTTTTTCTAGCCTCAGAGGCTTTTGAGACTTTTTCTTTTGCTAGATCCGATATGTCGATAATTTTTTCTTTCCATTCTTTACTATAATCCTTAGCAAAAGATCTAAGTTCTTCTCCAGATTTAGGCGAAAGCATAGCCCCTGCTATAGCCCCTGCAATAGTACCCATAAATAAACCAAATATAAATCCACTACCATTATTATTATCTGACATTATTACACCTATACATACTATTTTTTAAATAATCTACTAAAGCCTATTAAGACAGCTCCGAATCCAAGAGCTCCTGCAAAAGACTTATATGGAGATGAATCCTTAAATAAATTTTTACTATTATTAACAGACTTAACGACATCATTAATGCCATTTTTTGCATTATCAGCATGAGTAAATATTTTATTTATTTTTTTATAAATCTTCACCCATAAAAATGTAGAAATTATAAGTAAAAAGAAAGCGAAAAGCACAAATACAATAATTATCAAATCTCTTATAAGCGTTATAGTTTCTTGATCCATATATTTTATTCCATTATATGCATTATTATTTTTTATTATATCAAAACCAGGGTTATTATCAAGTAATTACTTTACAATTGCTAATTTAAGAAGTCTCTTAGAGTGGTGGATCTTGATGGATGTCGTAATTTTCTTAGGGCTTTAGCTTCTATCTGTCTAATCCTTTCTCTTGTAACTCCAAAATTATCTCCTACTTCTTCCAATGTCCTGCTTCTTCCATCCTCAAGTCCAAATCTTAACTGCATAACTTTTTTTTCTCTATAAGATAAAGTGTCTAGAATGAGCTCTATATGATTTTTTAATATTTCATAAGTGGTATAGTCAGACGGTGAAATAGTTTTGTCGTCTTGAATTATATCGGATAGAAAAGAGTCTTCTTCGTCGTTTAGTGGAGTATCTAATGAAATAGTTTGTTGCGAAATTCTGATCATTTCTTGAACTTTTTCTTCACTCATGTTCATTATAAATCCTATTTCTGCATGCGACGGTTCCCTACCATTTTCTTGAACTAAAATTCTTATTGTTTGGTTGAGTTTATTTATATTTTCTACCATGTGTACAGGTATTCTTATAGTTCTAGATTGGTCAGCAATAGAACGAGTTATGGATTGTCGAATCCACCATGTAGCATATGTACTAAACTTATATCCTCTTCTATAATCAAACTTATTTACAGCTTTTAATAAACCTAGATTACCCTCTTGAATAAGATCCAATAAAGGCATACCTCTTGCAATATATTTTTTTGCAATAGATACCACAAGCCTCAGATTGGATTCTGAAATTTTTCTTTCTGAAAGATCTGATTTATGATGTAGGTCTTCAAAATAAAAGTTTAAGTCAATCTCATCTAGATTGTAAAATATATTTTTATATTTCTTTTTTTCCAAATCAATATCTTTTATATTTTCATATATTATCTTAGTGTCTAATAAAAATAATTCATTAGAAATCTTCTGAATTATGTATCTTGCATAATCACCTTCAATTAAGTGAGTATCTATAAGTTTATTTATTAGTATTTCATCATAGGTATTATCCAATAAATTACGTATTAAATCAGAGGAAATCAATGCTCCTAGACTACAAATATTAATATTTAAGTATCTGCAAATTGTAGAAATATATTCATAACTATCAAATAAATTCTCAACAAGAGTTTCAGCTATAAATGATGGAGATGGATTTTTACCAAATTTACTTAAGAAATCTTCCGATACATTCTTCAAATAACTACTTATTTCTATATTTCTTGAAAATTTTTTTTCTTCTAGAGAGTTTAATAACTGTATATTTCCAATTTCACTAAGATAAAACTTAACGGGGTCATCAAATATTTCTATATTTGACTCTGAATTATAATTGGCAATATTTGTAGGTTTATTATTACTAATTATATTCTTAATATTTTTTCCACTAGATTTAGCATTAAAAGCTATATTATCTTGATCTATATTTATATCATCATTATTTATAGAATAATTATTCATGCTAATTATTTTTTCCAGTAAATACTTTTCTTAAGTTTTCATTTGAATCTAATGAATTTTCTACAATTTTGTCTTTAAGTTCAGGGTTACTTTTGAGATCTTCTATTTCTTGTACTTTTAATTCTCTCAAAAATCTTTCTTTTAATCTTTTTATTATTTGATTTATATCTTCAACTTTTCTTGTAAGGTTTGATTCTGGTATATCACGTAATCTTAAGTATTCGATTTTTTCTTTTACTTCTTGATCAACCCCTATACCACTCTCAATAAAATTATTTTTCCATAGACTAAAAATCATTCTATTATCACTCTGCTTAATATAATTTTCTGGAATTGCTATTCCATATTCTTTAAGATCATCATATTTAATAAGTAGTGATAAAAAATGTTCATCTAACACATCTAGATTATCATCAATGGCTTTAATTTTATTTTTCAAGGTATGATAATTTTTTGAAGTATATTTTTGTATGCCCTTATTCAGTAAATTTGTAATTT